>Ga0163144_10002594_pt1 | contig 41511 bp, 25 predicted proteins | sample OliLak19BULKMAT1_FD_123175 | JGI IMG/M metagenome (GOLD analysis project Ga0163144, IMG submission 123175) | Freshwater microbial mat bacterial communities from Lake Vanda, McMurdo Dry Valleys, Antarctica - Oligotrophic Lake LV.19.BULKMAT1 | ecosystem: Environmental > Aquatic > Freshwater >...
TATGGAAATAATTGCCATCTGTGAGCTGCAAAGATAAATCTATTTAAGCTTTTTATAACAGGGGCATCATCATTGAAGTTTTTAGAAGCTGTTTAAATGTAACATTAAAGTCTGGAAATTGGTCTAACATCTTATTAAATCAGCCAAATATCTTACATTTGCAATTCTTAAATTCGGGATGAATTGAAACGTTTTTTACCTTTCATATTTTTTGTTGGAATAATTTTCTTCACCCAGAAAGTAGCTTTGGCGCAATGTTCGGCTAATTTTAAGGTAATAGGTAAACTTTGTTTCGCTTCCAAACTTCAATTCAATGCACTCGATTCTACAAAAACGCTCAAATATAACTGGAATTTTGGAGATGTGTTTTCTGGATTAAATAATGTTGACAGTATTGCTAATCCTACCCATATTTTTACTAAAAGCGGTTCTTATAAGGTGCGACTTATTGTTAATGATACCAATGGTTGCAAGGATACAATAACTAAAGACATCATCATTTTAGCCAAACCAAAAGCTGATTTTATTTGGCAAAATGGTTGTGCTAATCTAAATACTGGCTTTTTGGATACCTCAAAAGCAGCATCTGGTGACACCCTGAAAAGTCGGAAATGGGATTTTGGAAATAGCTCAACTTCTACCATCAAAAATCCAAAGAGTAATTACTCAGGAACAGGTAACTACAGCGTGAAATTGATAGTTTACACCTCAGCAGGTTGCAGCGACACTGTAAACAAAACCATTGCTATTTATAGTAAACCGAGAGCAAGAAGCGATGTTAATGTTGCTTGCAAAAATGCACAAGTTAACTTCTTTGCCGATACACTTACTGGAGCCAAATTTTATCGTTGGGATTTTGGCGACACTTCTTTCTTTTCAGTCCGCAATGCCTCACATGTCTATAAACAAACAGGTTTTATCTATCCTATTCTTACTGTAGATTTCGGTTCAACAAAATGCAACCTAAAGCTGGATAGCATGCATATTAACCCCTTGCCTAATGCAAACTTAATCATTCTGAATGACTCACAATGTTTTGACCAAAATAATGTTTGTCTTAAACTTAAAAACTCAAAACAAAAGATAAAAAAACGAACCGTAATTTTCGATGACGGTTCATTCGATGATTTCACCTCACTGAGTGATTCAATCATTTGTCATAAATATACCGATACCAAAGGGGGGAAATACTATCCTACTATGGAGTTAATTGATTCCAATAACTGCTTCTCATCCTTAACTGCCATTAATCCCGTTGTTATTTTTCCGCAACTGAAGGCAGATTTTATTCTTGCAGGTGGTAACGGGTGTTTTCAGACTAACATTTTCCTAACCAATAACTCAAACAAAACACCGCCTTCCGTTACAAGATTTTTATGGAATTTTGGTGATAGTACAATTGACAGTCTTAACTGGACAAACTTTACCCACACCTATACTGTTGATGGTAATTTCAACATCTCGTTATGGATTTTGGATAAAAATGGATGTATAGATAAATTCACCGATAGCCGAAAAATTACCAATACCAATTTTGTTATTGATGCGTCAATAGATTCAACCAATGGAAAATGCAAAAGCAACAATGTTTTTGTTTTTAAGCAAACACCTATAAGCGGAGCTTCAATACGATGGAATTTTTATGGAAATGACAGCGCAACCACTTTTACTACAGCCTATCACTTCCCTTATCAAGGAAAATACTCAGTGTTCGTAACTATTGTAAAAAATGGTTGTAAGACAGTTACTAGTCTTAAACCTGTTACTATTTATGGTCCAACGGCTATCATTGGTGGTATCACAAATCAATTTCAATGCTATGTGAAGGATACGGTTTATTATACCAACACATCCAGTCTCTACCGAAACAAAAGTGCTATGGTTTATTGGGATGGGGGAGATCCTTTCGGACCTCAATGTACCACAAGCTTTAAAGAGTCTCTCAATATTGGTAAGAATTGTCGCTATTCAAAAGATTCGTTAAAATTTAAGCATGCTTATCAAAAGGGGAAAGAGCAATGTTATTATACCAAATTGGTGGTTATTGATACCATCATAGGCTGCCGCGACAGTGTTTATGCTGCCATTCCTTTGATGCCACCAAAGGCAAAAGGCTTATTTGCTCCTAGTGATAACACGCCATGTCCTGGACCAGAATGGTACAAAACCATTACCTTTAATACAGGATTACCAGAGCCTACCTGTCTCAAATATGCCTGGTGGGTGATGTGGGATTCTCTGGCTGCCAGAAAAACAAGTAACTTCGATTCCAACTGGATGTTCAATTCTGAATACAAAAACTACAGCTACAGTGAATATGCCGGTGACAGTGCAGGAAATGTATCCATTGGGTTAATTGTGGAAAACGGTTTAGATAGCAATGGAAAAGCTTGCAGAGATACAGGGTGGTTTCATAATACATTGAATATTGTTAGAATGAATCCTGACTTTAGAAGCAATTATGACCCGAAGAAATACTATTGTATTAATTCGGTTTTAAAGTTTTTTCCTATAGATTCGAGCCAATCACTTGGAAATAGGTTCATTTGGGATTTTGGTGATGGCAGCATCCTCGACACAACACATCAGGGTGTTGTTTCATATAAATATAAAAACTCCGGTAAATACAGAGTGCGACTTAGCATACTCAATTCAGGCGGTTGCCGAGGTGATTCTTCTATGATGCTCAATATCGGTGTAAGCAAAAACTTCGGTGTTAGTACAAGCATACTCTGTGTAAGAGACACTCTACAAATCGTTGAGATGAACCATTATTATGACACTATTATCGGTGGGTTAAATTACTGGAGCGATACCCTGCGTGCGAAGGCAGGAAAAGAAGAATTGCGTTATAATCTTGGTGATGGCAAAGGCTATCAGAACTTAGGTGGCAATCCACGAATTAGCTATCCTTATCCGGGAAGTTATTTAATTTCAATGGCTGTAAAAGACAGTTTAGGTTGTTGGGATACGCTTTCAAATCGTTTTGCAGTAAGTGCCTCTGGAATTTATGCAAGCTTCTCTCTTCCAGATGATTCAATGTTATGCGGCCAAACACTTGGTCTAAAATCCACATCCACCACTATAGATTCATCAGTTATGAAAGGACTTGCAGGTGATTATGTAAAGACCTGGGCTTGGAACTTTGGAACCAACTATGCGCCAAGCTACATCCAAAATCCAAGACGCTTTTTTGCCATTGGTAATTATAAAATCAAACTGAAGGTAACCAATGCAATTGGTTGCCGAGATTCAATCACAAAAGAATTGGTGTTAATAGGCCCTAGCGCAAAATTCGAATTTGTGGGTGATACTATAGGTTGCGAGCCTTTGACGGTAACTTTTAAAAACAAAAGTAAGAACGGATCAGATTTTATATGGCAGTTTAACGATGCAAGCAAATCTGCTTTTGGAACCAACAGTGATACCAATATTAGCTTCCAATATTTCGGTCATGGTGATTTTTATCCGCAGTTGATAGCGAGAGGATTATTTACTCAAAGTGGCATTTCTCAAGTTTGTGATGACATTTATCCTGATACCAGTTTGAGCTATAAAAAAGTAGTTACGCTCTGGGAGCTGCCTAAAACAGATTTTGCTTGGTCTACTGATTGTTCGAATTCAACCACCCAATTTACCAATATCAGCACCATCTCGACAGGAAGCATTCTCTCACAAAAATGGTATTTTGGAGATGGAAGCAGTTCTACTGCTGCTAATCCAAACCACGTATATTCTGATACCGGGCATTATAGGGTTGTGTTAAAGGTTTATAGTGACAAAGCTTGTGAAGATTCCATTGTGAGAACAGTAGTTGTTTCACCAACTCCTTCCGCAGATTTCAATTTTAGCTTAAGTTGTCAAGGCACAAGAAGTTTCTTCAAAGATTCAAGTTTTGCTTATAACGATAGGATTTATTTGTGGAAATGGGATTTTGGAGATGGGACAGGTTCTTTCCTTAAAAACCCTTCAAAACTATTTGCCAAAGATAGCGGCTATAAAGTCATGCTAAAAGTTACTAATGTGGCAGGTTGTTCGGATAGTATTAGCAAAACCTACAAGGTTCATAGCAATCCTGTTCCAGACTTTAGCTTTAGCAATGTTTGCAATCAAAGCCGCATTGATTTTACTAATAATTCCAGCAGCAAAGACAGTCTCGTAAATTGGCAGTGGAATTTTGGAGATGGAAATTTTTTAAACACTTGGAATGCAAATCATCTATATAGCAATTCTTCAAATTTCACAGTAAAATTAGTAATCCGTACAAAATGGAGTTGCTCAGATTCTATTCAGAAAACAGCAATCATTTACCCTAATCCAACCTCAAAAATAGAATTCAATCAAAAAATTCAATGTTTTAAATTCAATAATTATGTCTTTACCGATTCGAGTAGAATTGCTTATGGCAGCTTATCTTCCGCTTGGGATTTAGGTGATTTAGCAACATCAACTCAAAATATTGTTAAACATAAATATGCTCAATTCGGCAATTACAAAATAAGGCTTATTTCAACTTCGAATTTTGGCTGTGCTGACACCCTCTATGACAGTGTAAAAGTTTACGCAACCCCGATTGTGAAATTTACAATCAATCAGAGCAATCAATGCAGCCGCTTCAATAGCTACATTTTTACAGATTCCGGAAAATTAAATCAGGGCACCTACAAGCTTCTCTGGCAATTTGGCGATGGAAAAACTTCCACCGCAAATCCGGCTAAATACCATTACACCGATACTGGAATTTTTAATCCTAAATTAATTTTAACTTCAAATCAAGGTTGTATGGATACTGCATTTGCTAGTGTTAGATTATGGCCAATGCCTATTTCAAAGTTTGTTATCAATGATTCTGATCAATGCTTTAGTAACAATACCTTTAATTTTACAAATCAAAGTACAATTGCATGGGGTTCATTGAGTCAAAATTGGGATTTCGGAGACAATTCAAGCTCCAATATCTTGAATGCCAACCATTCATACACGTCTATAGGCTCTTATAAAGTTTTGCTGGTAGAAACAAGCAGTAACAATTGTAGGGATAGCTCACTCAAAACAATTAGTGTTTACCCAATGCCTGTAACGTCCTTCAAAATTGATGATTCCACCCAATGCCTCACAGGGAATTTATTTAAATTTAGTAATAACAGTAATATATCTTCTGGCAGCATGAGTTTTAAGTGGAATTTCGGAGACGGAATTACATCCACTCAAACCAATCCGAAACATAGCTTCACCAACTTTGGAACCTATACAGTAAAACTCGTTTCGCTTTCTGTCTTGGGCTGTTATGACTCTCTTAACCAGATACTTGTTGTTTATCCTATGCCAAAGGCAAAACCAATTGCTGCATACAGCACTGGCTGCATAAATAACCAAAAGTTTCAATTTATAGACAGCAGCACTATTGCTTCCGGTAATCTTACTAGAATGTGGAAATTTGGTGACAGTGCTTCCTCCGCATTTCAAAATCCAGCGAAAACTTTTCCTTATGCCAAAACTTATAAAGTTTGGTTGATAAGCAAATCAGATGTTGGGTGCACAGATTCTGCATTTCTGCCTGTTCAGGTTTATGACAGACCCTTCGCAAAATTTGGCACCAACGATACAGACCAATGTCTGTTTGGAAACAATTTTAATTTCACAAACAAAACCACCATTCAATCCGGAACGGTATCGCAAACCTGGTTATTTGGGGATGGAAAATCGCAAACAACAACCCATGCAAGCAATGGCTATTTTATATACGGAAAATATAATGTCACTCTAAAAACTATTACTAATTTTGGCTGTGTAGACTCCGCTTCTGCTATAATAATTGTTCATCCAATGCCCACAGCAAATTTCAGTGTAAATAACAGCGAACAATGTTTAAAAGATAACCAATTTGACTTTACAAATAGCTCTACAATAACCTCTGGTGGATTATCATATCTATGGCTCTTTGGCGATACTGGTAAATCTATCCTCGGCTCACCAACATATTCCTATTCGAATTTTGGTTTTTACAAAGCAAGACTTAAAGCTACCTCCTCATTTGGATGTATTGATTCATTTTCTCAATTAATATTTGTAAATCCAATGCCTGTAAGTGCATTTAAAATAAACAACACTGCTCAATGCATCAATAATCAAAGCTTTATATTTACTGACAGCAGTTATATTTTCTCTGGCTCACTCTCTCGAAACTGGAAATTTGATGATAGTACCACGTCTACTTTAGCTACCGTTTATAGCAGCTTCACCCAGGACACAACACATATAATTAAGCTGATTGAAACTTCTGACCGTGGTTGTGTGGATTCAATTTCAAGATCAATAATAGTTCATTCAAAACCAAATGCATCCTATCTTGTGAATGATACCGACCAATGTATGAAGCAAAATAATTTTGTGTTTACCAACAATTCAACCATCAGGAAAGGAAGCATGACTTATTTATGGAAATTTGGTGATGCAACCTCAAGTGCATTATCCAGTACTTCTCATCGTTATTTTGCCTATGCCAACTACAATGTTCGGCTGATTGCAACTTCTGAAAACGGCTGTGTTGATTCTGTGATAACAAAAGTTCGTGTTGATCCTATGCCAATTGTTTCGTTTACAGTAAATGATACCGGGCAATGTATCAACAATCAAAGTTTTGATTTCAAGAAAACGAGCACCATCCCGGTTGGCACCATTCAACAATTATGGAGATTTGGCGATGGAACAACATCTATACTGAATAACCCTGTAAAAAAATATTTGAAAGATACAACTTTCACGGCCACCTTAATTGAAACTAGCAACAAAGCTTGTCGTGATTCTGCTACCAAAATAATGGATGTGTATCCCAAACCAAAAACCTTATTCAAAATAGACGATACCATTCAATGTTCATTTCAAAATATTTTTAATTTTTCTAATACTACAAGCATAAAATATGGCACTCTAAACTATTTGTGGAATTTTGGAGATGCTAATTCAAACAACACAAAGAACGCAACTCATAGCTACTCGAAATCCGGAAATTTTAATGTAAAGTTGAATGCTTTCTCCGATCTTGGATGTACAGATAGTTTAATTAAAAACGTATTGGTAACGCCAATTCCAGTGGTTGATTTTTCAATTAACGATGCAGGTCAATGTTTTAAATCGCAAAGCTTTGTTTTTACAAACAAAAGCACCATTAGCTCGGGAACAATTAAATCTAAGTGGTATTTTGGAGATTCTGACAGTCTTGCTGCCATAAGTGCCGTTCACGTTTATAAAGCTCTGGGAAATTATAAAGTAAAAAACATCATAACCACCAATTATGGATGTAAGGATTCATTAACTCGAAATATCTGGGTAAATCCAAATGCAAAACCTTCGTTCACAATAAACGACAGCGACCAATGTATAAATAATCAGAATTTCACTTTCACAAACTCAAGTACCGTAAGTCCAGGCCAAATAGTAGGATTGCTTTGGAATCTCGGTAATGGTAAAAAATCGACTCAACAGATCGCACAAGGAAATTATCAAGCGTCTGGAATTTATACTATATTATTACAAGCAACAACCGATAGTGGTTGCATTGATACCTCACGAAGCAGTATCAGAGTGTACCCTAAACCATTAGCTAAGTTTAGCGTTAATGACAGTGCTCAGTGTCTTTATCAAAATAACTATATATTGACTGATCAAAGTTTTGATTCGGCTGGTATCAGTCAATATCTCTGGAATATTAATAATGAAAACTCACAATCTAAACCCATTGCCACCTACAAATTCTCCTCTATCGGATATAAAAATATTTCTCTTAAAGTGACTTCAATTGAAGGTTGTATAGATACAGTCCAAAAAGAAGTCTACATAAAGCCAATGCCTAACCCACGTTTTGAGTTTCTTAAGAAGTATTACTGTGAATTAACCGGACCTTATACTTTTGTTACCAATACCCCCGGCGGTAATTTTTATGGAAAAAATATTCAGGCAAATGTTTATAAGCCTGTCATATTGTGGGAGGATACCATTAACTATAGAGTAACAGTAAATGGCTGCACCGATAGCAGCAGTCAGATTACTCAGGTTTATCCAGGGCCAGTAATTGATTTAGGAGCAGACACAACCTTATGCAAGTATGAGGTACTGGAATTGAAAACCAACTCTTGGCAATCGCGCTATTTATGGAATGATGGAAGCAGTGGGCCAAACCTTCGCATTGTGGATCCTGGGACCTATTGGGTGATTGCTAACAATATTTGCGGAATAATAGGAGATACAATTCGGGTAGCATTTAGAGATGTAAATTGCCGCTTCTTCTTGCCAAATGCCTTTAGTCCGAATGGAGATGGCATTAACGACCGTTTTAAACCAGTACTTTATGACGTTGGCGAAATGAAATACCAGATTTTTAACAGATGGGGTGAGTTGCTTTTCGAAGGTAATCAAAGTGACGATGGCTGGGATGGTATTTACAATGGAGAATATGTTCAAGTTGATGCGTACTTGGTAAAGGCACACTATTCTTATTCAAGTGGAGTTCATTTTGTTAAAATTACAGAATCTGGAACATTATTACTCATACGATAAAATTACATTAGAGTATTAACAGCTTCTGAAAAACTGTTTGATTTAGGAATAAGGGAATTACTAAATTCTTAAGACTTAAAATATTTGATTATTTCAATTCTTTTTACCATATTACTTTTTACTTTTGCAGCGCTAAAAATTCAAGTATTTTTAAAGCCTTGTAAGCTTAGAATAAAGGTAAATTAGGAATTATATTTCTTCATAAGATTTATAATTTTAATGCCCATATTGGAAAGCATGATGTAATACTTGTCTAAAATTTAGCAAATACACTTAGCCAAATGTGACTGAGGTGGCGAAGCTTTAGAATTTAATAAAAACAAAGTTGAAGAATAAATATTATTTTTCAAACCATTTTTCAAAGCTAAATTAATATATGAATAAAGAAGATACCAATTCGAGTAAACCCAATGCATTTATTAGAGGAATCGAGACCTATATTGAAGAAATAAAAGATATTTCAAATATTGATTTTTTAAAGAATGATACTACAAAGCTGGAAAATTATTACAAAATGGGGATGAAATACTATGCCGAAAGTCAAATTCCAATGATTGAAATGGCATATTACAGCATTAAAAAGACACTTGAAAATATTGATATTAAACCTGAAGAAATTGACATTTTATTATATATCTCTGAAAGTTCTATTGTAAAAGAGAGAATTAATTCAACTGACGCGCAATCACTCTTAAATTATTTAGGATTGAATAAGGCTTATGCCATTGGTGCATCCCTTTCTGACTGTGCAAATGTATTGCTTGGACTTCAAATAGCGGAATCTATGATTGTTTCAGGACAGGCAAAAAACATTATCCTTGTAAGCACTAATAAAGCACATCCGAGTCCTAATTCACGCAAAATGAGTCCGGAAGTTGCAGTCAGTTCAGATGCAGCTGTAAGTATGCTTGTTTCTTCTGTTGCAGGCGGTTATCGTTTGCTTGGAACTACACTAACTAAAAATGAGCCAACACCCGACGATGCTCCGCCACTTGATTTATCGATAAAGAAAATTAAAGGCTTACGCATTGCTACCAAAAACCTGCTGAGCAAGCTCAATCTTACGACAGATGAAATTGATAAAGTTTTTAATAGCAACTATTCAGATTTAAGCCAAATATTTGTTGAAAGTTGCGGATTTGAACCTGAAAAAGGTTTTTATGAAAACCTTGCAAAATATAGCCATTGTCTTGCTGGTGATGTACTCATTACCCTAAAAGATCAAAATGATTTTATTAATTTAGAAGAGCATATTTTATTAATTTCAGATGGACCTTTTGGGTCCTATGCTACTTGTTTGCAAAAAATCTAAAGATAGAAGACGCTGTTTTAAAATTCTAACACGAAGAAAACACAATGAGAATAATAGGTTTTTTAATTTCGCTCACAACAACCATTTGTTTGATATTTATTTTCAATAATACATGGAATATCCGTGGGAATGCAATCCCTGCTTTAGGCAAATTTCTCAGTCCTCAACACGGATGCTGGCAGAATGCAGAACCTACTGATTATAACTTTACAGCTAATTTGAAGTTTCCTGAATTAAAAGGAAAAGTAGAAATATTTTTTGATGAGCGATTAATTCCACACGTATTCGCCGAACAAGAAAACGATGCCTATTTTGTGCAAGGTTATCTTCATGCCAAATTCCGCCTCTGGCAAATGGATTTGCAGACACGGGCAGCAGCGGGTAGATTAAGTGAAGTCATGGGGCCTGATTTACTAGTACGCGACAGAGAATTTAGACGATTGGGTATAGTGTTCGCGGCAGAAAATTCTTTAAAAGCGATTGAAGAAGACCCTGTTATAAAACTGGAATGCGATGCATATACTTCTGGTGTAAATGCCTATATTGATGGATTAAATGAAAAGTCTTTTCCTTTAGAATACAAACTTATTGGATACAAACCTGAAAGATGGAGTAATCTTAAATCGGCCATTTTTATGAAACTGATGAGCTATGATTTGGCAGGTTATGAAAACGACTTTGAAATGACCAATGCCAAGAATTATTTTAGTTCTTCAGATTTTGCTAAATTATTTCCTGAAATGCAAGATTCATTAGATGCAATTATTCCTAAGGGTACTCCAATCACAAAACAAAAAGTATTTCCGATTACACCTTCAAATGCAAATTCAATCTATTTCAATCAAAGTAAGTCCTCACACATTAATGGACAAAAACCTGATAAAGCAAATGGTAGCAACAATTGGGTGATTGGGGGCAAAAAAACAAAAAGCGGCTCCCCCATTTTGTGCAATGATCCGCATTTAAGCCTTGGCCTGCCTTCAGTGTGGTACGAGATGCAAATATCAGCGCCAAATTTAAACATCTATGGAGTTAGTTTTCCGGGTGCCCCAGGAATAATGATTGGTTTCAATGACAGCTGTGCTTTTGGTTTTACGAATGGCGAAAGGGATGTGAGAGACTACTATGAGATAAAATTTAAGGGCGCAAGCAGAAGCTCCTATTTGTTTAACGGAAAATGGGAACCAACAAGTTGGAGGGTAGATACACTGCAAGTTGCAGGTAAAGCAAATTTTATTGATTCAGTAGCTTATGTAAAGTTAGGAGAAGTAATTTGCCCTGTTATGTATGATAAAAATTTTGGCAGCCCTTCAAAATTAAATCAGAACAGCTATGCGGTTCGTTGGAAGGGACACGATTCGAGCAACGAGCTAAAAGCATTCAATATGCTGAACCACTCCAATAATTATGATGACTATTTAAGAGCCATTGTAAATCTGCATACTCCTGGTCAAAACTGTGCATTTGCCTGCAAAAATGGAGATATTGCCATCCGCACACAGGGCGATTATCCAGCTAAATGGAAAGGACAAGGTGATTTCATTATGCCAGGTTTCGACAATACCTACTTATGGCAAGGTATGATTCCTCAAGACGAGGTGCCTTTTCAGTATAATCCGGCGAGAGGGTTTGCAAGCAGTGCAAATCAAAAATCGGTAGATGATAGCAATTATCCATATTACTTAGGACGTGATTATCCAATTTATAGAGGGAAAATAATTAACAGAAATTTGTCATCCATGAATATGATTAGTGCTGAGGATATGATGGCGATGCAAACAGATAATTACAATCTCTTTGCAGAAATGGCTAGACCGTTATTAATAAACAATTTAAAGGAAGAGGATTTTTCTTCCAATGAAAGCCGATATCTCAGGATACTCAAAGATTGGAACCTTAAGAATGATATTGGTTCGGAGGGTGCAACTGTCTTTGATGTCTATTGGGATAATTTTTTTAACACTGTATTTAATGATGAGTTTGCAAACGCGCCGGATATTATACAATATCCATCTAAAAGTACCCTATTGGAGGCTTTATTAAAAGATAAAAATTATTCCTTTTTAGACAATATTTCCACGCCTCAAACCGAAACCTTAGCAGATAATTTACGTATAGCTTATAAAAAATCTGTGATATATCTGCAAGACTGGGATAGTAACCGCAGATTGCAATGGGAAAAATACAAAGGCACTAGAATAAGTCATCTAACAGGTTTAAAAGCATTTGGCAGATCCAACTTAATGATTGGTGGCGGCGGTAATTGTATTAATGCTACTACAAAAAATCATGGCCCTGGCTGGAGAATGATTGTTAGTTTAACACAAAAAACTGAAGCTTACGGGGTATATGCAGGCGGACAAAGCGGTAATCCAGGTAGCAAATTTTTTGATAACTTTATAGATTCTTGGGCTAAAGGAAAATATTACCCACTTTGGGTGATGAGTAAGGCTGATAAAAATGACAAGCGCATTGCTTGGAAGATGAGTTTATCTAACTAAATGCAGAGGTAGCCAAAAAAGAGCCTTTAGTATAATAATAAGATTAAATTGAGTTGAACAGCTTTATTCACTATTCAATGTTTATTAACAACTAAATAACTGATGAAATTTTTAACAGCCTTTATTGCGATAGCCTTTATTAGTTTTCTTTCTGGTATCTACTTCCCTTGGTGGAGTGTTTCAATTGTTGCCTTTGCGGTTTCTTTCTTCATAAAACAAAGGCCCGTAGTTGCATTTTTCTGTGGTTTTACTTCAATTTTAGTACTTTGGATTGGTTTAAGTTTTTGGATGAGTTTAAACAATGATCATATCCTTGCTCAAAAACTTTCATTACTCGTGTTTAAAAAAGATAAACCTTGGCTTATATTTTTACTTACAGGCTTTTTAGGAGGATTGGTGGCAGGAGTTTCTGCTTTTAGTGCAAGTTTGTTATTTAAAAAATCTAAAGAGGCTATCTAAATTCCATTTTGGTTGGTGCTTATAGGTTATTTTGAGCAAAACAAGGCGAATTTTGCAGACATAATGGAAGAATAATGATGAAAGAAACAACGAAGTTGGCGCCCAAAAGAAACGTGAGAATAGGATTAAATTAATTTTACACCGCTTCAATAAAATCAATTTCTTTATATTATGATTAAAATCAATTCTTTCACCTTTGGGCAATGGTATTTTTGCATTTAATTTCCTAAAATAATTGATTGCTTTTCGAAACAAAATAGATGAAAACGAAAAATATAAACGCATCGGTTAAATTATTCTGCTTGCCTTTTGCAGGAGGACATCGCTATTCTTACCGTGAATATGTTGAGAATGCCCCGCCATTTTTAAATATTATCCCCTTAGAGTATCCTGGAAGAGTATCTAGAATGCAGGATCCACTTATTACTAATATTGATGATTTAGTTGAAGATATTTACATACAAATCACTTCCAAACTAGACCAATCTCAATATGCAATTTATGGACACAGTATGGGAGGACTTGTTGCAAGTTTGCTTACAAGGAAATTGCTCGAAAATAATTATAAACCTCCTTTGCACCTCTTTATTACCGGCACATCTGGACCATCCTCTGAGTCGAGATTCGATAAAATAAGGCATTTGTTGCCTCAAGATGAATTTATTCAAGAAATGAAAGAATTGGACGGAATACCACATGAAATTTTGGAAAACGATGAACTTCTTTCTTATTTTGGACCAATTTTACGTGCAGATTTTGAAGCTTGTGAAACCTATAAACACATAGAAGGAGAACCATATAATATTCCAATGACGGTAATAACTGGCACAGAAGAGGATATGAAAATGGATGATATATACCTTTGGCAAAAAGAAACAACTTTCCCTGTAGAATTCAGACAAATGCCAGGAAAACATTTCTTTATTTTCAAATACCCCCACGAAATCATTAAAATAATTTCAAAAACATTACTTAGTTATGAGTGAAAAAAATTTATACCTCAAACCCAATGTCGTCCTTGAACCATTGGTTGACAATTGGTACGCATGGAGTCATCTCGTTTCTCCTGCAACCGCTGCCATGAATATTGTAGGTCGACACCATGCAATAATCGAGTCTTATCTTGCGGCACCTTCTATTCATGCCGAAGCAGTACTAAATCCAAAAATGCGCGGTGGACCGTTTATGGATTTTGGGGGAGTACGCATTGATGAGGTTACTGCTATACAACAGAATTCAATAAAAAAGCAAGAAAATATGATTGCTTTTGCTAAGGCAGTAAAAGAACTTGATAAAATGTTAGCGACCGAAGCTGTTGGGTTTGGACTTGAAAAATTATACGAAAAAGTTCCGAATATTTTGAAAGGATATGTTGAACTTTATTATGACCGTCAAAATAATCCCGGTTTCAGATTTTTCGAATCTCTGCTTTACAAAAGTGAGTTCTATAATAATAATTCACAAAGCATTGCCATGTGGATTACCAATAATGATGAGCGGCCATTTGTATTAAGTACACCTCGTATGGCAGAATCTAATGTCATTTATTTTAATATTCCGTTCGAGAGCAATGTTATTGATGAGCTTGCAAAGATGAGAAGAACACCCCAGTCAATGGCGTATATAAAAAGTCTGGTAGAAATAAGTCCGGATAAGGAAGCGCTTTTTGAAAGTTTCTTTACTGAGAGCGTTCCACCTAAGTATAAAAAATATACAGGTGATAAAATAAGAATGCGCTATTTTGGTCATGCTTGTATATTGGTCGAAACCAAAGATATAAGTATTTTAATTGATCCATTAATCAGTTATTATGGATATCATTCAGACGTGGAGCATTTTTCGGATGTCGATTTACCTGACTCCATTGACTATGTGCTGCTTACGCACAACCATCAGGATCATATTCTTTTTGAAACTTTATTGCCCCTTAGACATAAAATAAAAAACATCATAGTTCCTCGAACTAATAGCGGTAATTTGGAAGATCCTGATTTAAAACTCATGTTAGAAAATGTAGGATTTAAAAATATCATAACTCTTGATGACATGCAAACAATGACATTTAGTGATGCGATAATCACAGGTTTGCCATTTATTGGTGAGCATTCAGACCTTAATATTCTAACTAAAATTTGTTTTCTTGTTCAAATTGGGGAATTTAAATTATTATTCTTAGCAGATTCGCGCATTGTAGAATCAAGATTATATGAGCTTATTCATAAGGAATTAGGTGATGTAGATGTTATGTTTTTGGGAATGGAGTGCGATGGCGCACCTCTAACGTGGCTTTATGGTCCTTTATTAACCAAAAAATTACCTAGAGATATGGACGGAAGCAGGCGACTAGCAGGGTCTGATTGTGCCAAAGGAATGGCTTTGGTTGATATCTTTAAACCAAAAGAAACCTATGTTTATGCCATGGGACAAGAACCTTGGTGTGAGTTTATAAGTAGCATAAAATATACTGATGAATCAAATCCTATTGTTCAATCCAATAAATTAGTTAATTTGTGCAAAGAAAGAGGTATGTTAGCAGAGCGTTTGTTTGGAGAGAAAGAGCTTTTGTATAATAGATCGGCAATTCCTGCGTAAGCTAATTTGTTTTCTTAATTCACACATTTATTGCTATTTATTACTGTTGGCTTAAGCCAAAGGCAATAAGTGGAACATCTGATGAAAGTTAATCTCAGAAAATGATAAAAATTCTCTATTTCACAATTGAGGGACAGCTAGAACAGTCATTGTGGAATTCCTATTTAAAAAAGCTTCCCTCTAATTTACAAAGCAATGTGACAAAATATTATCGTTGGCAGGATCAATATTCCAACTTATTTGGAAAATTACTGCTTAAACATGGTCTTATAGAATATGGCTATGGAAATGATTGTTTGGATTTATTAAATTACAACTCATTCAAAAAGCCTTTCATTGATAAAAAAACATATTTTAATTTATCCCATTCTTCAGAAATAGTTATCTGTGCGTTTTCGCAAAAGGATGAAATAGGCATTGATATAGAAGAAATTAAACCAATTGAAATATCTGAATTTGACAATATCTTCACAGAAGAAGAACTCAATTTAATACAGAAATCTATTGACCCAATAAATACCTTTTATCGGTTTTGGACTATTAAAGAAAGTGTAGTAAAGGCTATCGGAAAAGGTTTGTCATTGCCACTAAGTGAAGTTGTTGTTTCTGGAACAAATCAATGTAACTTCCGGAGTTTGTCTTTTAACATACACAATCTGGAGTTAAACTCTTCATACTTTTGTTCGTTAGCTTCAACCAGTTATGATGAATTTACCTTAAATAAAATCACATTGCAGGATTTTAGCCTGTGGTAAGGAAAAGCAGAATCTGAGCTATACTAAAAATCTTGAAAGCGAAAAAAAAATCCCTATTTTCGCCGCAATATGCCTAATTGTATTAATAAGTACTATTTACAAAACAAGTTCACCTCGACTCCATTCGCAACCTTAGGCCTCTGGCGAGAAGGAGGGTTAGGCTCAATTATGTTATTTTATGAGTTCTACTGTTTAGGTTTATTTATCTAATATCATTGATATAAAAGTAAAAAGAGCTCTGATAGGAAAATAATACTAAAATATCGCAATTCAAATATATCAATAGATGGAAGAAAAAATTATAGAAATTATTCGTAAAATAACGGCAGTAGAAGAGATTAAAACTGATGAGAACCTTATTTATTCTTTGGGATTTAATTCTAAAAAAGTAATGCAACTGTTAATTAAACTTGAGAGTGCTTTCAAAATATCAATCAAAGAAGAAGATTTGGATATCGAAAATTTTAGCTCTATCGATGCAATAACCAAACTTGTAAGAAAGTATCAGGATATTAAATGAAGTACCAACGATTAAAATATATTGCATAAATTGTTTAAAAGTCACACTATTTATTGGTTAATTAAATGAAATTCAATTTAAACACCATAAAATCCGATTTACAGAATATATTAAGAACTATCAAATTTGTATTTGAGAGTGACAGGCGTTTATGCTACGTTAGATTGGTACTCATTGTGGTTCAAAGTATTTTGCCTCTGCTTTCTTTAATATTATTAAAAAAACTGGTTGACGATATTACAAAAACTGGAGTTCATCACGAAGGCGACCTAGCCAATATTTATTTTACCATTGGTTTAGTGTGTGGAGTGCTGCTCTTTACCCAGATTTCAACAGTCATTAACAACATAGTTGGAGAAATTCTTGGTCAAAAAATAATTGACTACATTAGTAGTATGTTGCACAAAAAATCATTAGAACTTGATCTCACTTACTATGACAATCCTGAATACCATGATACGTTTCACAGGGCACAGCAAGAAGCTGCTTACAGACCCATTCAAATTTTAAACAGTATTTCAGATTTAATACGTAATTCTATTTCCTTTATTGGGGTTGCCATTATTCTAGCTGATTTATCTATTTTTATACTTCTTATAATGTTGTTGGCAGGTGTTCCGTCACTACTCATTAAATTAGCCAAATCTAAAAATTACTATAATTGGAATAAAGAAAACACCAGTCTGTATCGAATGATTAACTATTTAAGTATGCTGATGACTCATCGTATTTATGCGAAAGAAATTAGAATTTTTAACTTGGGTAAATATATTCAAGATAAACACAATACAATCCGAAAAAAATTAATTGACCAAATTACTTCTTTATTAAGTTCACAGGCAAAAGGCGACTTAGTTTCATCAATATTTGAAGTAGGGGCACTTGCAGTTTCAATTATTCTCTTAACGAATAAGTTCTACACTGGTTCAGTTACAATTGGCGCCTTTGTCATGTTTTTTGCTGCAGTGCGCAATGCTAATAGTTTCCTCAATGGAATCCTTTCTAATGTAACTTCTATATACAGAAATAAGCTTTTTTTAAATAACCTTTTTGAGTTTATAGCACTTCAACCCCTTATTAAGCAAGCAGATAATGCTTATATTTTACCAAAGTTAAAGGAGGGGATTCGTTTAGAAAATGTTTCATTTCATTATGAAGGCAGTACAAAAAAAGTATTAGACGATATTTCCTTAAAAATCAAACCCGGAGAAACCATTTTAATCACCGGAAAAAATGGAGCAGGAAAAACGACACTGATTAATGTGCTCTGTAGAATGTATGAAGCAAGTTCAGGAACCATTTCATTTGATGGGATAAATATTAAAAATATTGATATTGATTCATTACACAGAAATATTGGAATTATCTATCAGGATTATTGCAAATATGATTTAACAGTAACGGATAACATAAGATTTGGTGATATTGATGGACAGCATGATATAACGCAAGTAGCTGAAATGTCTGGAGCAAATGTATTTGTAAATGATTTCTCTAAAAGGTACGAAACATTGGTAGGTAAATATTTTAAAGATGGTGAAGAGTTAAGCACAGGTCAATGGCAAAAAATAGCACTTGCAAGAGCATTTTACGGAGATTCTCAAATTGTTATTTTGGATGAGCCTACAAGCTCAATTGATCTCGAAACCGAAAATAATTTCTTCAATCAACTTAATGACCAAGTAAAAGATAAAATTGTAATTATTATCGGTCATAAAATTACAGGAAAGATAAAAGCTGACAGTTATTACCATCTTCAAAAAGGGAAATTATCAAAGGTGAGTCATCAATATGTAAATGCCAATGCATAAAAACAGTATTTTAAAAAATAAATAGATGTTAACAATTTTATATATCCTATTATTATTAATTCTTATGTTCATGGTTGGAGAGTTATTGGTAAGAAAATATGTGCCTCCTCCAAGAGAGCATTATTACCGATTTGACGATGAAAATAAATTGTTTCGACGCAAACCCAGATTAGATGGCAGGTTTAAAAAAAGAAACGTTAATGGGTATTTCCTTCTTAATAACGAAGGCTGGAACTCAACAAGAGACTATTATAAAGAAAAAAATAGTGACACGCTAAGGATAGCTTGCATTGGCAGCTCAGAAACAGGTGCTTACGAAGTTGATGTTTCGCAAGGCTACCCAAGAATTATTGAAAATCAGCTTCAAAAGCAGGGAATTAAAAATGAAGTTTATACTTTTGCTGCAGATCGAGCGCTAAATCTAACACAAATGCTTCATCTCACCCGATATGTTATTAAACATTATTCACCCAATATCATTATTTTTAATGGCGATCCTGGGGAAGAATTTCTATTTGAAAAAACGACCCGTCCTCATTATATGTCGTTAAAAATTGACAACTCAGGGAATGTAAAAGAGATTCTACCGCGAAATGATTATTTGCCCTTATTGGGAAAGAGACCAACATTAAAAAGCATTATACTTGGTTCTCAGTTGGTTATGTATTTACGTCCAAAACTTGCCTTAAGGACACGATTTAATAAAATATCAAAGAAGGCAATCTCGAAAAAAAACAAGATCAAGTCGAAATCAGAAAAAACAAATCATACAACACGAAAAGTTTATAGTTTGGAAGAAAAAAGCGAAATTGGCGTTAACTATCTATTAGGTCAATTTCGAAACTTAATGACAGAAAACCAAGTTGAATTTCTCTGTGTAATTCAAGCTGTAAGAGATAATTCTTTCAATTGGAGTGATATAAAAAATGAAGACCATGTTATTCAAGTTAAAAAATATTTAGAGAATAGAATGGCTACCCTTGATAAGTTCGGTTTCCCGTATTTTCAGTTTACAGATGAATTTTCAAAAGATTACGAAGTGAATAAGAAAAAATTTGACTTCTTTTTAAATCCTCATAAAAACGAGTATGGACACAGGGTGGAAGGGGAAACAATAGCAAATTATTTATTAAAGAAGTATAAATTAGATTCTAATTTAAAATATCAAGTTCAATCTGTCCAAAAACAAAACTAAGTATATTGATTGATTTGACTAACTGAAAAACTATGAAGATAAATATAAAATCCTTAATATTCCTTTTGCTAGTAACTTCAATAAACGTTTTTGGCCAAACGTCGATTGATAATGAACCTGGCAATAACAGTGTTCCTGGAGACTCAATAGCATTGCCAGTTAATAATAGTGCAAACTTATCCTATGGTACAGATATAGACTTCATCAAGGTAAGAACCAAAAAAATCGGAATCCTCTCTATATCAGTGACCGGAACAAACTCATTTATGAGAACCAGGGTTACAGTTATAAATGCAGATGGGGTTTCAACCGAAGGTTTTAATGATGCCCCCTTTAGTGGTGGCGATGTTACCATTGAAATATTAGCTCAAAACATAGGTTTATATTATATTAGGATTCAAAATAATAATGGAACCAACACATCTGGTTATAAATTAAATATTTCGTTGGATACCAGTGATATTTATGAGTTTAATAATAGTATATCATCGCTTTCAACAATTTCACCTTTTGGTATAAGCCTTAATGAGTCGAGTCCTACCGCAATCAATGCGCAAATAAGAGGCTATTATTATGTGAGTAATGGCGGCAATTATGGACTTGGGAGCCTTACACTTGATTACGATATCTTCAAGGTGACGACTGGCTCAAAATTAGGAGTTTTGGTAATGAAAATAGTGAGTGCGCCTTCTAATATTAAATTTAGAATTGAAATTACTGCAGCTGACGGTACCACGTCTCTTGGATTTAGGGATGCTGTAAATAATGGAGATACCCTTCGCTTTGAGCTGCTAACACAATATGCGGGAAATTATTACATAAAAATATTAAATGTTAACGGTAATGGTATAGGAGCAGGATCAAGCGCAACACCATATACACTCAATATGTCACTTGATACAATGGGCAATGAGTATAATGATAATATTGTGTCTCTTAATTCTTCACCGCCAATACCTGTGAGTATGAATGAGTTAATTCCTACATCTTTTAATGCAAAAATTAGAGGTTATAACTATATTGGTAATGGAGGCGTATACTCTTTCGGCAATCTTACGGCTGATCAGGATTATTATAAAATTACAACCGGCAAAAAGAAAGGCGCCCTCATCGTTAGGCTAACAAGTATTCCAACGATGCTTAAATTTAGAATCGAAATTTTAAAAGATGATGGTGTTACCCAACTTGGATATAGAGATGCAGCTTTTAATGGTGACACTGTTAAATTTGAACTTCTTACCCAATATGAAGGCGTTTACTATATTAGAATCAGAAACATAAATAATTTAGCAAATTCTTTTTGGGGGAATACCAGCTCTAGTGCCTATTTGATGACAGTTTCTTTAGATACCCTCGGGAATGAATTCAATGATATTTTTGGCTCATTGTCAACAAATCCTCCAGTTCCTATAAGTTTAAACGAACTTAATCCTTCCGTAATAAGAGGAAAAATTAGGGGTTATTATTATGTAAACAATGGTGGCAATTATGACTTTGGAGGTTTAACGGCCGATCAAGATATGTTTAAAATTACCACACAATCGCAAGTAGGTGTATTGGTAATGAAGCTAGTAAGTGTGCCAACAAATCTGAGATTTAGAATTGAAGTATTTAAAGATGATGGAATTTCAACTTTGGGTTATCGAGATGCAGCAATTAATGGAGATACCCTTCGATTTGAATTACTTACTCAATATGCTGGAATTTATTATATCAGATTACGCAATATAAATGGAAGTGCTAATGGTATTAATAACAATAGTACTGTTCCTTATTTGTTGCATGTTGCACTTGATACAACAGGGAATGAATTTAATGACAATATTGCCTCAGTCGCAAAAAATGCCCCAATTAGCTTAAGCCTTAAAGAAACGAATTCAACAATCATTAGTGATAGAATTCGAGGTTATTACTACACCAACAATGGTGGCAATTATGATTTCTCTAATTTAGTAGCTGATCAGGATTTTTATAAAATTACAACAAATAACAATCTGGGCGTTATTGTATTAAAATTGGCCTCTGTTCCAAGTAACCTTAGATTCAGAATTGAATTGATTAAAGATGATGGCATAACTCAATTAGGTTATCGAGACGCTACAATTAATGGAGATACTTTGCGATTTGAACTGCTTACCCAATATGCAGGTGTTTATTTTGTGCGTATCAGAAACATCAATGGCAGCATAAACGGGGTACTCAATACCAGTTCAATCGCATATTCGTTAAACTTATCTTTAGATACTGTTGGTAATGAATTCAACGATAATTTTTCGAATGTTTCAGCTAAGGTTCCTGTGAATATTAGTCTGAATGAATCAGCACCAAGCTTATTGATGGGCAAAATTCGTGGATACTATTATATCAATAATGGAGGAAATTATGATTTTACAGGTTTAGCGGCTGATCAGGATTTATTTAAAATATCTGCAAGTAAAAGTGGTGTTTTGGTGATGAAGTTCTCCAGTTTTCCAATCAATTTAAGATTTAGAATAGAGGTATTAAAAGATGATGGAGTCACTTCACTCGGATACCGCGATGCGATTATCAGCGGTGATACAGCAAGATTCGAGTTAATTCTTCAAACCGCAGGTATTTACTATATAAGATTAAGAAATGTTAATGGTACCGCAAATGGAATCGGCAACAGCAGTCCTTTGCCTTATGTACTTCGCTTATCTATCGAGATTAGTAAGGACGAATTGAATGAATCTATTGAAACGGCCTACCCTATCAACGCAAATGATTCGGTTTACGGGAAAATCAGGGGGCACTATCGTACCAATTTTGGAAGTGTAGTAGGGGCAGACTTTCTGGCACTTATTCCGGATGCAGATAATTACAAAATTAACACAGGATGTTACTATTTCAAGAGCGCTACCCTCTCTATTGTTCCTCCAAATTTGCGAATGAAAATTACTGCTTATGATACCGCAGGTAATATTCTTGGTTCCAAAACGGCTTCTACCAATGGAGAAATTTTAACCCTTACAAGCCAGAATTTAACCAAAGCCAATATTGTTAAATATCTCGAAGTGGAATGTGCTACCACAGCAAATGACCAAAACACGAGTTCAAGGTCTTACTTACTCACTACCTATTTCAGAGATACCATTTATGCTCCGATTATTGCACCTGGTATTGTTAAACCGTGTATTGATTCTATTCTTACATTTACCTCAAACTCCATAGATAATAACCATTGGAGTACAGGAGAAACAACCCGTACTATCAATTTTTTGGTAAAAAAAGCTGGAATTGTTACACTTTACCTTTTCAAAAAAGGCTGCTTTAGTGGAATAGATACCGCTTTTGTCGATATGGTTTCACCTCCAGTAGCAAACTTTAAAGTTTCAAGAAATTTCAAGAATATTAGTTTTACCAACACTTCTCCAACTGCAACAGGATTTAAGTGGAATTTCGGCAATGGCAAAACCTCAACACTCCCCAACCCTATTCATGCTTATGCAGACTACCAACCCTACACAGTTACCCTCGTTACTACAAATGCATGTGGCATTGATTCTGCAAAAAGAACAGTCTTGGTGGAGGAATTAGGTCTGAACAAAATTGAAACTAAAGTTGGCATATCTCTTTACCCTAATCCTAATAAAGGATCTTTTAAACTTGAACTTTCACAAGCATTAACGGAATCTGCAAAATTCGAAATTGTTAATACCTTAGGACAAACAGTATTGCAAAAAGATATTGATGTTGGAACAATACAACTGGATATAGAAACTGAATTGAGCGACGGTGTTTACTTTTTTAGTTTACACTCCCTTTCTTATAACTCTATTCAAAAATTAGTGATACGCAAAAATTAAGGAAAGCATTCCAATAAAAACGCCGTTTCGAAAGCAAATTTTGAGACGGCGTTTTTATTTAGGCGACAATCTGAATATGGATCGGTTGAGTTCAAAGGTCCTTATTAAAACTTCTTACAGTTTCATCTATTGCAGTATTTATTTCAGTAAATTCGAACTGAATAGCATCTTTAATCTTTTGATTTGAGTACGAAATATTTTTTATACTGCTTGCAGCTGATTCACGTGTAAGCATTGATTTAACGCCGGAGAACAAATTTATGAATTTCGCAAATCGCCAGATAATACCTAAAAAAAAAGGAGAGACCTTTACAGATGGACGTTTTTTTCCTAAAGTATCAGAAATACAATTCATAAAATTCCTAAAACTCATATTTTGTCCAACCAACAAAAAACGCTCATTGGTAATGTTTCTATCTGATAGTAAAATCATTGCTCTTGCAACATCTTTTACATACACAAAACCATTGCTTCCATTTGTATAAAATGGTAAATTATTATTCGCATTCATAAAAAAACGACCACTCGCTTTATTCCAATCGCACGGACCAAAAATAATAGCCGGATTTACGATAACTGCATTCAAGCCTTCCTCAATGCCACGCCAAACTTCGAGTTCGGCATAATACTTACTCCTTGAGTAATTTGATGGTAAATCTTTTTCATCCCACTCTTGAGTTTCATAAGTTAAAGAACCTCCTTCCAATTTTCCAACGGCTGCAGTGCTGCTGCAATAAATTAATTTTTTAACACCTTTTAGTAAGCAGGCATTTACAATATTCTCCGTTCCATTTACATTCACACAAAACAAACGATCTGTATCACTCGCATCAAAGGAAACCAATGCGGCGCAGTGAAAAACTAACTGATCTTTTTGAATATGCATTTCAAAAGAGTCATAATCCGTTATATCACCATCTACCCAAACTAAATTTTTAACCACTAAATCTTCTACATGTCCAAAATAAAGGCCTGCGATAAAAGTAAACTCTTTTAGAGATGCTTCTGGCCTTTTTAAGGCACTTATTTTATAGCCTTTCTGTAGTAATGCACATACGAGATGAGCCCCTAAAAAGCCAGTAGAGCCTGTAATAAAAATGGGTTGCAATGATATTAATTTAACTTTGCTAAATTAGCTTTTGAAATCCATACATGCTTAAAGAATTTTTATCACCCTACATCCCTAAAACATCAACTTGGAAAGAGACATCTATAGGCCATCTTACCTGCTTTTATCTAGACGAAATACCTGATCTTGCAGAAACTGATATCGCAATAATTGGTGTTAATGATGGCAGAAACTCTGGAGGAAATGATAGTTGCAAACTTGCACCGGATAATATTCGTGATGAATTTTATAAATTAATACGGCAAAATACTAGGCTTCGAATAAGTGATCTTGGAAATATTAAGACGGGCGATACGTTCGATGATAGCATTGCAGCCTTAAAAATAGTTTCAGAAATATTATTAAAGGAAAATATTGTTTTACTCATTTTAGGTGGCACAATAGAACTGGCCTATGGCCAATACCTCGCTTATGAAAAAGTTTGCAAAAACCTTGAGTATGTATGCATAAGTCCTGATTTTGATTTAAAAAATGAAACTTACCTGCGAAAGATTTGCACGAACCAACCCAACTATCTTTTTAATATAAATGTGCTTGGCTACCAAACCTACCTTGTAGAAGATGATAGCCTGAGTGTAATTCACAAATTATTTTTTGAAGCCAACCGCCTTGGACCATTAAAAAAAGACATGACTGACACTGAGCCAATGATTAGAAATGCTGATATGATAACCTTAAACATGTCAGCTATTAAACAAGCAGATGCACCAGGACATTTCAACGGCAATCCAAATGGTTTTTCGGGCGAGGAAGCGTGTCAACTTTCTTGGTATTCAGGATTAGCAGATAAAGTAAAAACCTTTGGAATTTATGAATTAAACCCCGATTACGATGAATATCATCAATCATCAAAGCTAGCATCACAAATGGCCTGGTATTTTATTGATGGCTATTATAACCGCAAAAATGATAACCCAAATATGCATCAAGAATTTTTAAAATACCGATGCACCCTTGGTGAAGGTCAGCCAGATGCTGTCTTTTTTAAAAGCAAATTGAGCGACCGATGGTGGATGGAAATCCCTTATCCTGATAATTATGGAGATCATAGCGTTTTGGTACCTTGCTCTTACAACGATTATATTATTGCATCAAAAGGAGAAATGCCAGATAGATTTTGGCGCGGATTTCAGAAAATAAATATGTAACTTTGACTCTAACATACCAAAATTATAAAGGTAGAATTTAATAGCATTATGAAAAGTCTAAAATTTATTAAAATTATCCTCCTGTTTTCAGCAATGGTTTTGCTTTTTGATTCATGTTCTTCAGCTAAAAGCAAAAGAGGATGTGACGGACGTTCAAAATCAAAGGTCCCTTTTGGGTATATGTAAACTGATTTTAAACAGTTTCCTATTTCTTACCAAAGATGTTCTGTTGAATTTTCAAGTTCAATTGAAAACTTGCCGTTTTCACTTTCCTTTAAAATGTATAAACAAAGGTTACTATGCCTAAATTCCTCCATGTATCTAAGATTTCTATCAAGTAACAAGCATAAAAAGCTACGCATGGCTCTTCCGTGCATGCAAATCAAAATTGTTTTTTCATCAGTCTTCGCAAGTAATTTCTCCAAGCCAGACTTTTGTCTGTTATACATTTGAATTGGTGATTCACCGTTCAAAATGGCTTTATCTAAATAGCCTAACTTCCAATCTTCAATCATTTGATTGTATAACATCTGATTGAGGCGATTGGGGATGATGCCTTCCATAATTCCCCAATTAATTTCATTAAACTCAGGAATTTTTTCAATCATTACTCCACTTTTGTGAAACGGATCAATACTTTGGAAAGTTCTTTTGAGCTCGGAAGTATATATTTTATTAAATGGAATATGTTTGTATGCCATGTGAAAAAGCTTGGCCTGAAAATGGCCTGTTTCATTTAAATCTGAATTTATACCACTTCCTTGAATAATTCCTTGCTTATTATATTCAGTTTCGCCGTGTCGTATGAGATAAATTGTTTTTTTTGTAGTCAATTTCAGAATAATGTTTTACAGCCACAAAAATATAACACTTGAGTCATTAAATAAAAGACTTGAAAACAACCTTGGTTCCCATTTAGGTATGGAATTAATAGAAATCGGTGATAACTATCTCGTCATGAAAATGCCTGTAGATGAGCGAACCATGCAACCGTATGGATTACTCAATGGCGGTGCAAGTATGGCCCTTGCAGAAACGGTAGGCAGTATGGCTGCAAATCTTTCCCTAAGCCCGGATAAAATATGTGTTGGACTAGAAATTAATGGAAATCATATTAAAGGCGCAAGAAACGGTTTTGTATTCGGCAAGGCTACGCCAATTCATATTGGGAAACAAACCCATATCTGGGAAATCAAAATTACTGATGATAACGAAAAACTAATTTGCATTGCAAGGCTCACGGTAATGATTATTGATATTCCGAAATAGGATGATTGAAAAAAATAATATTTTTTGGAAAGAACCTGATAATGACAAGATTTTTTTAATTGAAAATCCAATTCTTAGAAAAGGATCCCCAAAAATACGCCATGAAGAGGGGTTTATTTTCAATAGCTTTTCAAAAAATGATAATAATTATTTCTTTGAAGGAAGAATAATATCAATAGAAAGATTAGAAAATTTGAATTTTAAACATTCAAATTTTAAGAACGCTACAAATATTGAAAATACAAATTTCATCGCCTTGGTTGAGAAGGCAATTATAGCAATCAAAGCTGGAAAATTTCAAAAGGTAGTTTTAGCACAATCCATTATGAGAGCTTTACCTGAAGCATTCTCGATTGATTTATATTTCCAAATATTATGTAACGCCTATCCAAATGCTCTAGTCTATTGTTTAAGAATAAAGGATGAAGTGTGGATTGGAGCAACACCTGAAGTATTTCTTAAGCGAAAAAATAATAAATATATGACTTATGCATTGGCAGGAACTCGGTTCCTAACCTCAAATAAGCCTTTTAGCGAGAAAGAAAGAGATGAACAGACCATTGTTAAAAATTACATTTTAGATCTTCTTAAAAATTACCAATGTTCATCTATTAGTGTTTCTGAAACAGAAGAATTTAATACTGGAAATTTAATACATCTTGTAAATGAGATTAAATTTGAAACACTAAATTCTGAATCTATTATTGAGCGTTTGCATCCAACACCGGCCGTATGTGGTTTCCCACTTCAAGCATCTTTAGATTTTATTACAAAATATGAAAATCTGGACAGAGCGTTTTATTCCGGATATTTAGGACCTGTCTATCGTGGAAATGAATTTTCCCTTTGGGTAAATTTAAGATGTGCCAAAATAGCTAACAATACTATTAGATTCTATGCGGGAGCCGGTATAACAGAAGATAGCATTGCCAAATCTGAATGCTTAGAAACGGAAAGGAAAATGGATACACTGAGGCAATTTATATAAAAGAGAAATAAGATCGTATTCCTTTCTTGAAGGTTAAAGTGGTTGAAGTTTATTAAGTTTCCTACTTCTCTATATTTTGACTTATTAAAAGCGCTGTTGCTTTCAATTCATCTATTGAAGGTTTTAGTTTTTCTTGTGAAAAATCAATATCCGACACAGACATAATTGGAATAAGATGAATATGAGCATGTGGAACTTCTAAACCGATGACGACAACACCAACCTTTTTGCAAAAAATAGATTTTTCTATAGCCTTGGCAACCGTTTGGGCAAAAATATGAAGATCAGCCAATTCAGATGGATTTAAATCAAAAATATTATCTACTTCCTTTTTGGGTATTACTAGCACATGTCCCATTTTTAAAGGCATTATATCTAGAAAGGCAAGATGATTATTATCCTCGGCAACTTTGTGACATGGTATATCTCCATTAATGATTTTGGTAAAGATAGAAGCCATAATTATACCACTGAAATATTTAATATTTCAAAATTAATGATGCCCGCCGGGACATTTACTTCAACCATTTCTCCGACTTTTTTACCCATAAGCCCCATTCCGATTGGCGATTTCACAGAAATTTTACCAACCTTAAGATCGGCTTCCTTTTCTGACACAATGGTATAATTCACTGTTGAATTTGTTTTTATATTAAGCACAGTTACCTTAGTAAGAATTCCAACTTTACTTAGGTCGACCTTTGATTCATCTAATATTCTGCTATCGCCCAAAACATTCTTTAGCTTAGCTATTTTCATCTCCATCATTCCCTGAGCTTCTTTAGCAGCATCGTACTCCGCATTTTCTGAAAGATCTCCTTTTTCTCTTGCCTCTGCAATCTGACCGCTGATGCGTGGTCTTTCCACCTTCTCAAGATGTTCAATTTCCTTAACCAAGGCTTCATAGCCCTCTTTTGTCATGTAATTAATTGCCATATTTCTTGTATTAATATTATAAAAAAAGTTGCATCAATCGAGATGATTGATGCAACTCTGCAAATATAGATTCTTTGTTGTGAAAATCGATTGGCAATAACTAATAGTTCAAAAATTGAACTTCATTGATTGACAATCGTGATTAATGATTGATTAATTTAGAAAGTATTATTCAACAATGTTTCCTAATGACATTTTTATTCCAATAGAATGAGTCCCTGAAAATGGTCTGGTATCACGGTAAGAGTAGTCGAGTGCGAATCTGTTTCCAGTTTTACCAAAAGGTAATTCAACACTTATGCCACCCATAAAACCTGTATTTGCAGTTCTTCGCTTGTTATAATCAAAAATATCCTTTTCATAAGCATAACCTGCTCTAACCATAAACATTTTTTTGTAGCTGTATTCCATTCCAAAAGTCAACTGGTTGGACGAAAATGCATTGTATGTAAAGTTAAGTGCAGGTGATAAAGTGTTAAAGTTTGTAGATTTTTCCTTATCCAATCTAATATCATAGGATGCCCCGATATTCATTAAAGCAGGGATATTATACTTGGCAACTCTTTGATTCATTGTAACTTCTTGTCCATTTTTGGGATTAAGAACCTTTAATGAAATACCATCGCCCGAATATTTAACGTCAGGCCCGATATTTTTAATAGAGACACCAAAATGAGCATCATCAGGATTTTTAATACTGGTTTTATACTGAATCCCAGCATCGAACGCAACTCCTTGTAGTTTGGTATTTGAAGCAGATTCTGAAAACACGCGCAACAAAACTCCACCGCTAATGGTGTTTGTAAATTTGCGACTGTAACCTATGCCCAGATTAGTGAATCTTGGCGAGAAGGTTCCAAGACCTCCATTGGGTTGCTCTACCGTTGTAATAGGTATATCTCCCATGTCAATAGACGTTAAAGACAAACCGATTGCATTATCATTACCTAGGTTTTGTGCAAATCCAAAGGTGCTAACATTTATTCCTGTCCCTTTCATCCATTCAGTTCTTGCAAAAACAATGTCGGTTTTAGGAATTAATACCATTCCTCCGATATTACTATACATTGATTCCACACCTTTTACATTGCTTTGTGCCGCCCAACCTAAACCCGATGAGCGAGCCCAGCCATTTACAACGAGTTGGGTACAACTTGCTTGCCCACCTCGGTCAGGATTTCCTGCGAAGGCAGTAACACTAAGCAACCCAACACCTAAAATATTTAAAATTCGTAATTTCATGTTTTAAAATAATTATATAATTAAAAAGAATCCAAATCAAGTTCACGCATAATACCCATCCATTTTAACACCTTTTCACCTAAACCTGGGGCATTTACATGTATTAAATAAATTCCGCTGGCAATTGGTACTTTGGCGTCATTCTTTATATCCCAAGATATATCAGTACTTGCATCATCTTTTTTGATTCTTTTAACCAGCGTGCCATCAATTGTATAAATTGAAATATCACAACGTTCAGGTAAATTAGTAAATTTAATTTTGTTTTCAATTGGACTCGTTTCATAAGCCGAAAATGCATAATATGGATTAGGAACTACATTAATTAAATCCAAGGCACTTTTTCCTAATTCTGTAGATTTTTGGGTATAAACTTCATCTGTTTTGAAAGTGTATCTTGGGTTATTGAAATTTAAAGAATTGGCGATGGTTGAATAAAAGCGATAAGGCTTTTTTACACGAATCTTAAATCTTACTTCCGTTTCAGGACTTGGCATGCCTCCAACTTCTTTCATAGTTTTACCTGTTGAAAGAAACGACGGTATCACCCACATACATTGATACATTACCTTGTTGATTATTCCACTTCTTACAAACTCTGTAGAACCTCTTTTAACTGTTTTAAGTAGATCATTGTAGGCATTTCCTTCATCATAATTTGGCAAGAATGGCTGCGCTGTTCCTGTACCTGTGTACGAACCCATTACATAAATATAATGACGACCTCCATTTGCCAGTATTCCTGACGCAGGATTTGCATAGAATCCAGCATCAGAGGTTGGATTCCATTTCATATCACGTCCATTATTTGTATATTGACGCGAATCTTCACCAAAAATAATATTCAACCTCTCGCCTGTTTCCACATTAATTGCATAGCCAGGAAACCAGCTCCTTCCTGTATCACCCTGAACTTCCCTGCCTTCCTTATCAATTGACACGTGCTTTCTTAGGTTAAATTTTTTGTTAGAGCCTTCGCTTAATATATCATCATCACTCATTTCCAGCACATTCACTTTTGACCATTTGCTTTTATCTGGTGTAATCACCAATTCAACACCTGATAAGCGATTTAATCCCCACGTACCATTAATAGGTGTTCCATCGTAAGCTACCCCTTGTAATTGTGTCGCAGTGTATCTCGCCCCAGCGTTACTTGTAAATCTTGAAGCTAAGACATAAGGCCCAATTCTGCCTTCCCACAATTTTTCATAACTTTCAAAAGGGTCCATAGCAACTCCACTGATGGCAAAATCATTTTCTGTTGGATCTGAATATGCAGATTTCCCATTGGTACCAGCATGTATCCAGTTCAAAAAAGGTACACCATCAAGATCACCCATTCCTGTAAGCCACTCATTTCCCTTTTCCTCAAAAACAACCTCCGCACTCAAGATTCCATTCGTTTCATCCTTATCAGGATTTCCAGGATCCAAAACTTGATCTATTGTAATAGCCATTCCCCAATCATATTTGGCTTCATTACCTGGATTATAAAATTTGGTTGCACTTGAAGTCGCTATTTGTTCGTTGTGAACATTAATGAAATTTTCTGAATAAAGGGTGTCATTATTTCCCGCATCGTTTTTCTTTATTAATACCCACCTAGTAGCATGCCCTTTCATACCAGCTTCACGTTTTCTAATTTGTGATGGAGTTGTACCCATTATTACTGAATCAGGATGTTCAAGGAGTATCAATTCAAATTCGCCTTTTGGAACTTTTAATGGATCAACAATAGCCACTTTAACTGGGCCAAAACCAACTTTATAAACTGGATGAGCCATTTTATAGGGGGGATTACTTATTATTTCAAGTTCACTTTCAGGGGTAAGATCAATAACATTTCCTCCGTTTCCGCTACCTTCCATGCGTTTAATTTGTGGACCAAGTCCATAGCCTGCCTGTACCTTAGAACCACTGAATCTTGGTTCAGTTTTTCGAGGCGAGGCAATAATTCTCTGAATAAATCTTCCAGCAAGATATTGATCTTGTGAGCTAAATGGTTCTGCGGCGTAAGCTAATATGAGATAGTAATAGGTTTTAAAATCTACGAGAGATTTATTAGAACCTATGGCAAATGCATCTGTAGTGATAGAAACTGAATGATCAATACCTTTGTTATGTCCATCTATCATAAGTTTTGGAATTCTTTGACCTAAAACCGGATCAAAGGGTTTATTAATAAGGCGAATTATATCATTCTTTACATCACAAGTAAAAACCTCACGTGCCTTGTCAATATCTTCAAGGTCACCTGTACCAACAGTACCATCTTTTAATTGATAGATGCGATATCCTTCAAACTTGTAAATTTGCGCTTTTTTATTTTCATCAAGAACTGTATCGAGAAAAGATTCAATTCTTTTAGTATCACCGAACATAAATACCAATTGTGTTTCAAGTTCTTGAACTGCCACGGCTGGTGCATCCGGTCCATCCACAGGGTTGAAACAGTTATTAAACAGGGTTTGTGCTTTGTCACTTGCTAATCTAAGCAAGGCAAGTGAGCCTTCAGCACCACCACTGCTGGCTTTTGCCCATACCACTCCAACGGTTAATTTGTTAACAGAACCTGGTTTCAATGTAAATGGTCCACTGGTTTGTAAAAATCTTCTGTCACCAGGCTGATTGCCAGCTGATCGCTCATTCCAATTTCCAGGACAATTCGGATCGGTATCAAATGGGAATAGGTAATCTGTGCATTTATCACCGCTCTGTCCGCTCTTATAATCGCAGGTCATACATTTTCCATTCTTCCATTTTCCTGTTAAGTACTGATAAAAATGAATTGGTAAATTTGGATTTCCGAAGTTAGTGGCATCATTATTATAATAAACAAACTTACTCATTCCTAACTCTATGGATGTGTCTCTACCTTGCAATAAGGTATCTCTTTTGGGACCTTCAAAAAAATCTATTCCAATAGAAGGCGGATTTAGACCATACCCAAGGATTCCATCATCATTATCATCACCATTATATGCAAAACCTAAACTTCTGTTTTTATCACAGCCAACATAATCATCAATATAATTACCCAAATCCGCATCAACCCATTCTCCAAAATAAGTCTGGTACAATGGTTGATTTCCTCTGTTAATAATACGCGTTGTGTAAAAAGTCATATTGTTAATTTCATCATTAGTTGCAAAGGCAAAGGCAATGGTATGAAGTTCTAAACCAATGGGCGCCGCGCCAGATTCTGAGTGAATATTTCCTTTGTCGTTGTAAACAAAATATAGCATTTCATCTGGTTGATCTATTGGCTGATTATCCTTAAAGTTAACTAATTTTTTAGCTACACATTCATTTTGCAAAACAGGATAATCACCTTTAAAAGGTTCATAGATTCCATTGGCATCGTAATCAAAAAATGGGGCTAAAGCAGTCACATTTAGAGAAGGTCTTCCAGGCCAATTGCTTATATTTTCGGAAGGTGTTACAATACCATTTTGAAAATTATCGTAATGCTCAACTATTTCAGCGCGTTTTACTTTGTAAATAGCATCCCATTTCTTACAGGTATTTTCATCTGTGTTACCATTCGCTGCAATAGGTCCAGGCCAAAAATCAGAACCAGTTTGACGGTAAGTCATGGCTGCAAGTTTCAAATTTCCAGAACCTCCTTTGCCGTCAAATCCTCCAACCCAAATTGCACCTGAAAACAAGGAATGTTTTCGCACGGAATTTTGGTCAGCAATTTTTGGTATTTCATATTTAGGATTTGATAAATCCCACCACATGTCACCACCATTTTGAATTTTAGTTCTAACATTGTTTACATCCAAATCGGCGCTGGCAGTTGCGGGAGCACAAGATGCAGCAAATTTCATCAGTTTTTGATTGCTTCTTACAGGCTCAATCATCTTAACACCCGTATTTTCACGAGCCATTAAGTCAAACACTGCGCTGAAGGTCAAAATTAAAGAGAGTATATATTTTATTTTGTTCATGATTTTCTTTTATTAAAATTTAAATTACAGATTAAACCTCAGACCTAAACGAAACAAACGCGGTGTAGAATAGTTATAAGGATTATTAACGCTCATTTTGTAAAGATCAATAAAAGATTGTTGATTGATCTGCTGGGCAATGGCTTGAGCACCTTGTGGAGAGTTCAAATAGCCATCATCATTAGGTAAACCAGTAAAAGAATACACATTTTCAACATTTCTTTTGTTGAAAAGGTTCTGAACTGTTAAAAACACAGTCATAGTGGTAATGTTAACCCTATTATCTTTGATCTGTTTCTTCTTAAATTGGAACTCACGTTGAACGTTTACATCGGCTTTAAACTGCCATGGTAAGCGAGATCCGAATGGATTTCCTTTAATTTGGCTACGTGTAACGGTACCCAAATTTGCTTGCGCAGTTGCTGTTGGACTAAGATTCGCGGTATACGGTGCACCGGAGCGGGCAGCGATAATAAAGGCTGCGTTGGCGTTTTCAAAAATTCTTTTACCGTTAAAAGTTGGGCCATTATAGTCCTTTCCACCTTCATAACCGTAGCTAATTGTGGTGTTAAAATTATGTCTATAATCTACGTCCAAGGGGTATAATGAACGAAGATTTGGTTGATTTGCTTGAATCAAAGCTGATTGAGCATTAATATTTGAACCTGTACCATCAGCAAATAACAAAGTATAGTTTGCTAACATTTGGAAATTCTTAATTCCGCGATACTGGTATTCAGCACGAAATGCCTTATTTGTGGAAAAATCTATATTTGAATAACTGGTGTATGATACCGGATAAGCCTGATTATATCGGAACTGGCCAAAATCATTGCGTATTTCTGAATAAGATACAATAATACTTAATGCAGATACCTCACTAAGCTTTTGTTTGTAACCTAATTCATACATTGTTTTTACACGGGGTTTAAGTGCAGCATTGGGCAGAAATCTGTCTTGATCAAATTCTAGGAAATAGTAAGAACTGATTGGAGTGAATGTAGCTCCATTACTTGGACGTTGAGTGAGTACATCATAATTTGCGAAGAATAGTGCTTCCTTATTTATTGGAAATGAAAACCATACGCGGGGCAAAACATTTACCTGAGGCTCATAATCTTTAAATGCTTCTTTTACGATATCCTTATTACTATAATCAACCAAGTATGGTTGAATGAGATTGCTCGCTGTTTGTTGAGCCAAAATTTCAGGATTTGCTACCTGAACACCTTGTGCATCATACCAGCTATTATCCTTGCGATATCCCAATATTTTGGTTGGATTTTTAGCACTGTTTACATATACGGCATAGTCGTCATCAATATTGTCAGGATGATCAAGAGCTGCACCATTCAAATCAGAAACTTCACCTTTAGTTTTAATTGGATAAAGTGAATAAGGATCTTTGAGTGTAGGTTGATTAGCGTCATATCTCTCAACCCTTACCCCAACTCGGATTATAATATCATCAATTGCGAATTTGTCCTGCAACCATGCTGCACTGTATATTGGTGCGAATGACCCAATGCTTCTATTGGCTTTATCAAGTAAAAAGTCGTTAATAGAAAACCTTGTTCTTGTTCTGTTGCCTAAATAATCATAGCCTGAGTAACTGATAAATGGATTACTTGCTGAGTTTTTGTTTAATAAATCATCAGCACTAAACATATTAAGATTTAAATCATTTGGTTTCAATGCATTTACATCAATGTAACTGCTTTCATCTATTTTGTTACCATATTCATCAGTACCCCCCGTGGCAATTAATTTAGCTCTTAGGTTTTTATCGAAAGTTGTTTGTTGATCATAGTCAACTCTAACATTGTATTTTACACTATCCAAAAAGTTACCCTGATCATCATAAGACTGAATACTATTTAGAACAAAAGAATCTTGAACTATCCTGTCGAGGTTTGAGATATGCTTATTTGCTAATAGTGGCATTAATGTCCACAAGCGACTTGCGCTCAATCCATAACTACTTATGGTATTTTGCTCATAAGTCATTCCAAATTGGAAATCATGCTTATTTTCCTTCTTTTTTCCTGTTTTGATTGAGGCTTCACCTATAGCGTAGGCAGAAAAGCGTTCTTCCTGGCTTTTACTATAGCCAGCTAAAGTTGTTCCAGGATTGTAAAGTAATGAATAGGTGGTTTGCAAATTATCACCGTTCCTCAAGCCTTGGAATGTAGCTATCATTCCATCACTGAAGGCACCTCTTAATCCAAAGGCACTTTGAAAATAATCATAGGCATTTTCAGTGTATTTACTTCTTAAAGGATTTTGATCACCAGCTTCATACGTAATCATAGTATCTCTGAATCCTTTCAATTCATAATATCCTTGACGGGTTACAGTATCATTTTTCCCATCCTTAACAACAATAAACTTTTGAACTTTATCTTGATATTCATAGACAGGAGCGCGGTAATGTGTAAATTTACCTATGTAACCATAATCAAAAATATTGTCTTTATGCACGTTGTTTTGGCTTTTACCTAAACTTGTTTGATAATCAACACGAAGTGAATAAAAGGCGTCTGTAACCAATGGTTTTTTAACACCTTTTTCTCTTTTTTCACCACTTTGATACCCGATTTTTTGAGTATAGCGTAAGTAACCTCTATACGTTTGGTTAGATTGTAAAGCATACTCATCAAAATTCAGAAGAGAAGCCTGGTAGTTATAGGCTCTTGATTGTGATGATGCATAACTTCCATAAAAAGTAAGTATCGAATTTTTACTTGGGGTGTATTCTAATTTTAAATTAACGACACCTTGATAATAGGGGACATTTTGACGTGCTTTATTAAGTACTAAATCACTCTCTGTTAGAAATGAAGAAGTAGGCACAAAACCTCCACCAGCTGGATTGGCTGTTAAAGGATTATCCTTAATATTTTGTAATGCTGCATCTGTCACAGCATACGACCCTACAACTGTTGGGCTTGCATCTTTTGAATATTCAAGATGGCTTGACAAGTTATATCCCAAAAGTACCCTTTCTTTTTCTCCGCCCCCTTTATTCGCAATTTTTAAAGGTCCCGAAAATTGAAATTCCAAAGTATTATAATGCCATTTGTCAAAAGGACTGGACGATATATATTCAAAATATTTTTGATGTTTACGGCTCGGTCCTTTGGTAGTAATATTGATAGCACCGCCCGTAAGGTCACCAAACATGGCAGGCACGCCGCTTGCCATTAAACTTATTTGCTCTGTACCAACATTGGGCACTGGTGAGTTACCGATAATTGCAACACCATCAACAAAATATCTGGTTCCATCAGGCCTACTACCCATGAAAGAAATATTGTTACCCTTCTGGCTTACTCCCGAAGAAGTAGAAACTATAGCAGGAACCCCTCTTTGAGGCAACTTCATTAATTCCTTCTGTGTTAGAACTTGTGGGTTACCATCATCTTCAATTAATTTTTTTCTCGCTCTCACTACTGTCACCTCCTCAATGTCAGTGGCCGAAATCAATTCAACATTCCAAGAAGTAAAATTACCGCTGGTAACTTTAACATCAATTGCTTGGTATTTTTTATATCCAACATAGGTAACCTCAATACTATATTCTCCAGGATCAAGGGTATTAATATAATAATTCCCATTTTCATCGCTTTGCTTTGCAGCTTTAAAAACTCCATCCAGTTTCACAACAACCGTTGCAAATTCAATAATTGAACGTGTCTTTTTGTCTATTACTTTTCCTTTAATTTCACCATAATTTGATTGCGAATAACCCAATCCGGCATGAAAAAGTAATACTAAAATGCCTAAGTAATGTTTTATAGTCATAATTTTTGCTTCTATTTATCTTTATTTAACAGGGATTTAACGATTTTTTTACCAAACTTCAATAATTGTTCATTTTTATTAAATTATCAAGGGAATTTTTGCGCTTCTTTAAAACCCCTTTCAAGGTGTGCTGAATTATCAAAAAAATCTAAAATTTTCAATGACATAATCATAGAAATATTTCGATATGACTGATGGGTCCAGCCACCTATATGAGGTGTGAGGACAACATTGCTAAACGATCTCAATTGATCAAATAATTTGAGTTCGATATTATTAAGTTGGTTAATTCGTTCATTTTCTAAAACATCCGCTGCAAAGCCAATGATCTTTTTATTCTTAATTGATTCAATTACATCTGTGGTTCTATGAATTTCACCTCTTGAAAGGTTTAATAATCTAAATGGTTTTTTAAAACCTTTTATGAAATTATTATTTACTAAATGTTTTGTTTCTTTGGTCAATGGCACATGAAGTGATAAGATATCTGCTTCGTTAAATAAGTTATCCATTTCTGATTCAATAACATGACCTTCAGAAAAACCGGATTTATACTTATCATAAGCCAACACTTTTACATCAAAACCTTGGAGCAGTTTTGCGAATCTGCTCCCTGTATGACCATAGCCGATAATACCCACTATTTTTCCTTGTAATTCATCCCCTCTGTTACCTTCTCTATCCCACTTTATTTCTCTCACCTCTCTGTCTGATTTGGTTATATTAGACATAAGACTTAAAAGCATGCCAAGTGTTTGTTCTGCTACTGCTTGGCTGTTTGCCTCAGGGGTATTAAAATAGCTTATCCCTTTAGAATCGAGCCATTCGATATCAAGATTATCAACACCAGAACCTGCTCGAGCTACTAATTGTAATGCGTTTGCGAATTTGCATATACTGCTATTAACGGTCACTTTACTTCTAACGACTAAAACTTGTTGGTTAACCAATGCCATCGGAACATCTTCCGCTTTAATTTCGGGCAAATAGGTGATTTTAAAATTCTGCAATCCTTGTTGTTCAAAAAAACAAGGGTGTAAATCATCGATTATTAGAATATTGATTTGCGTTGCTGACATTCTCTGCTTAAAATTCAATTCGAATATAGGTACCTTCTCGATATACTTCATTATTAAATTGACGAATGGGCACATTACGCTTTAGAAGTGGTGGTTTAAATTGAGATTTTGACAAAAAAAGATTCATTCTGTTAAAGGAATCTTTTATTTACCAACCCATCAAAACTTAAAAACATACAAGAAATAAAGAGATAGCTTTTCAAAATTCTCCTTTCCTTCCTTTCTAAATTTCTAAAATGCAAAATTATTCATGTCAATGTGGACTGATTTTATATTCTCTCCAAAAAAAATTCCGCCTATTGCATCAAAGACATTTGTATTGTCGGAGGTAATAAAACTTCGTCTCGATTCCTTAACACAACGTTCATCCATTTCAGGATGACGAATCAGATAATTTTTTAGGCTTTGAGCCACTATTTCGCCTTGAGCCACAACTTTTACCTGTGTTGGTAGAAAAGCTTTTATTTTATTTATCATTAAAGGATAATGGGTGCATGCTAAAACGACTACATCTATTTGGTTAGATTGTATTAACAAATTATTTAGATATTTTTCAACGAAATAATCTGCACCTGCCCCTTGATGTTCATTATTCTCTATGAGCGGAACCAAAAGAGGACAGGCTTGTTGATAGACTTTCATTTCAGGATAAAACTTATTTATCTCAATCGGGTAAGACATTGAAGTGACTGTACCTAAAGTACCAAGTATTCCAATATGTCCAGTTTTTGAATAATTACCAATAAGTTCTGTGGTTGGTCTAATAACCCCTAGTACCCTTTTATAAGGTTCATTAAGAGGAAGATAATTTTGCTGAATAGACCTAAGGGCTTTGGCTGAGGCAGTATTACAAGCGAGTATTACAAGATTACATCCCATTGAAAAAAGTGCTTTAACCGATTGCTGTGTGTATTCAGTTACTGTTTCAAAGGATCTGTTTCCATAAGGAGACCTTGCATTATCACCCAAATAAATGTAATTATACTGAGGCAGAACCTTGGTTAATTCATTTAGAATTGTGAGTCCTCCATAGCCAGAATCAAAAACCCCGATAGGCCCTGGTACCTGATTAACTTTATTGAAATCTATACTTTTGATATTTATGAATTAAGTCGCTACGAATATAGTAGAAGCTATGCGTATCAGAAAATGTTCAAAATGTTATTAATTAAAAAACTCCGGTATGAAGTTTACCGGAGTTAATTTTTATTTTAAATTTTAAATTATTCCCAACTTCTTTTTTACATCGTTGAGTAAATCGTTTGTTGGTTGCGCAAACAATACACCAAGTCCGTCGGAACTATCCATGACGTAATCGAAACCTTTTGCTTTGGCAACTTCTGTAATTGCATTTTTTGCTTTTGTGTAAATTGGCAAATAAAGTGTTTCTTTTTTTTTCATCATTTCTTGCTCGGCAGTTTGACTAAACTGCTGTATATTAGCCTGCAAGTCTTCTAATTTCTTCTTTTTTATTTCCATTATTGCCTGAGGTGAAATAGTATCCTCCATGTAAGCTTTGTAATCAGTTTGTAATTGTGTTTGCATTTCTTCGAGTTGAGCACGTAGTTGGGTTTCATACACCTTCAATTTTTTCTCAAAATCTTTCATTTCAGGCATAGAGTTCATCAACTCAGAAGAATTGATATGTGCAATTTTAGACTGTGCATTTGCACCTACAAACATTACAATTGCTGCTAAAGCAGTTAAAATTAATTTTCTCATTTAATATTATTTTTTATGAATTTTGGTTGATTTAACGTGGTGGTAATCCTCCTTTTTCAGGCGGCAAATCTGTTTTCTTTTTTTCTTTAAGTTTATCTTTATCTTGTTTTGGACCAACAGCTACGCCTAGTTCGGCTAATACATTATCACTTTTATCGTACTTTGCGTTGCTAAAAAGCATGGTCATTTCACTCGATTTATCGAAAATAAAATCGAGAGCGTCATCTTTTGCTATTTTTTGAACAGCTTCGAAAACTTTGTCCTGAATAGGCTTTACCAATTCCTGACGTTTTTTAAACAATTCACCTTCAAAGCCAAATTTTTCTTGTTGAAATTTCTTCGCCTCCTTTTCCTTGTTAATTATATCATCTTCACGTTGTTTTTGCTGCTCAGGTGTTAACAATATTTTTTCTGCCTGATATTCTTTGTACATTTTATCAATGTCTTCATATTTTTTATCTACCTCTTTTTGCCACTTTTCCGCCAGATCGTCAAGTTTTTTTTGAGCTGACTTATAATCGGGAAGCCATGATAAAATATATTCTGTATCAACATAAGCAAATTTCTGTGCAAAATTTGTCATCGGCAGCAATACCATAATAGCTAACAAAAGAATAAGTTTCTTAAATCTTGATTTCATATAGATTTTATTTCGAGGATGCATTTTCTATTACAATTAACCCGCCCAAAAAGTTACAATTCTAAATAAA
>Ga0163144_10002595_pt1 | contig 41510 bp, 16 predicted proteins | sample OliLak19BULKMAT1_FD_123175 | JGI IMG/M metagenome (GOLD analysis project Ga0163144, IMG submission 123175) | Freshwater microbial mat bacterial communities from Lake Vanda, McMurdo Dry Valleys, Antarctica - Oligotrophic Lake LV.19.BULKMAT1 | ecosystem: Environmental > Aquatic > Freshwater >...
ATCGACGTTTCACCCACACCGCGAATCCCGTACGGATGTCCGGGGTTCGGAATCTCAAGGATCCTGGTGTCGATGAACGGCAGGTCTGAACACACCGGAATGCGATAGTCGAGGAAGCCCGGATTCTGCAACCGGCCATCCTTGCCATACACGTATTCTTCGTTCAGTGCCCAGCCGATACCCTGTGCCGCTGCACCCTGGAACTGACCTTCCACATAATCCGGATGAATCGCCTTGCCGGCGTCCTGGATGACGGTATAGCGCAGCACTTTGGTCGCACCGGTTTCCGGATCAACTTCCACATCGCAGATGTGGCTGGCGAAAGACACGCCCGCACCATCGGCAACCGTTTCATTGTGACCCGCTATCGGGCCCCCGGTACGTGGCGACTTGGCGGCAAGTTTGGCCAGTGACAGCGGCTCCAGATTGTTGTGCTGCACACCGATGGCAACCGCCTGACCATCTTTCCACTCCACTTCCTCAACCGGGATATCCCAGGTTTTGGCAGCCCGGGCGCGCAGTTCATTCACTGCATTGCGGGCTGCAAAGATGATGGCCATTCCTGACGAAAACGTTCCGCGACTGCCTTCAGTGGTGTCGTTGTGTCCAAGTGAGGCGGTGTCGGCAATCGTGCACTTCACCTTTTCATACGGTACACCCAGTTCTTCCGCGGCAATCAGCGACAGGGAAGCCCGCGAGCCACCCACATCGACGGTACCCACGGAAACGTTGACCGTTCCGTCCACGCCGATATTGATGGTCGCGCAGGTCTGCCCACCAAAGTTGAACCAGAACCCGCACGCCATGCCACGACCCTGGTTCGGGCCGAGCTTGGCTTTCATCTGCGGGTGACTTTTCACCGCTTCGAGCGTGGCGCGGATACCAATCGGTCCGTAGGTCGGACCATACGATGCGCGAGATCCTTCGCTGGCAGCATTGAGCAACCGGAAGTCCACTGGGTCCATGCCGATCTGCTGGGCAACCAGGTCCATCGTACTTTCGACCGCAAAAGCGGCCATGGGTGCGGACGGTGCACGATAGGCGGCCACCTTCGGACGATTCACCAGTACGTCGTAGGCGATGGTCTTGACGTTGGGCAGGTCATAACAGGCCCAGGCGGTCATGCCACCGAGCATGCCCCAGATGCCGGGGAAAGCACCGTCCTGGTAACGCAGCACTGCGAGTGCGCCGGTGATGCGACCATCACGCTTGGCACCGATCTTCACGTCGATCGAAGTTGAGCAGGTTGGACCCGTACCGCGAAACACTTCCTCGCGGGTCAGCACCAGTTTCACAGGGCGGTTTGCCTTGCGCGACAGCGCCAGCGCAATGGGTTCCATCCAGACGTGCGTCTTGCCACCAAAACCACCACCGATCTCAGAAGCGGTGACCTTCAGCTTGGCGATGTCCATGCCCAGCAGCTGCGCGCACTGATTTCGAAACGTGTAATGACCTTGTGTGGTAACCCATAACTCGCCCTGACCGTCGGGGCCAACGGTCGCCAGACACGCGTGTGGCTCGATATATCCCTGGTGGGTCTGCTCGGTCTTGTAACTGCGTTCGATGATGACATCGGCTTCAGCAAATCCGGCTTCCACATCACCATGGCCAAACTGGGACACCTGGCAGACGTTGGTAGGCTCGTTGGATTCGGGATTGCCGGTGGTCCGCACCCAGGAGTGCACGACGGGTGCGTCGTCCTGCATCGCCTCGTCAACGTCCGTGACGTGTGGCAATACCTTGTATTCAACTTTGATCAGCTTGAGGGCCTTTCTGGCAGTCTCTGCGTCGATGGCGGCAACCGCCGCCACCGCGTGTCCGTCATACAGCGCCCGGCCACGGGCCATGCAGTTCTCGAGGATATCGAGCATGTCCCGCCTGCCTTGCACCATGTCAGGCAGATCAGCACTGGTGATGATCGCCTTTACCCCCGGCAGTTTTTCAGCCTTGCTGGTATCGATCTTCTTGATCAGTGCATGGGCATGCGGCGAACGAAGGATCAAACCCACCAGTTGACCGGCGGCCGACGCGTCTGCCCCGAAACGGGCACGACCGGTGACCTTGTCCAGACCATCTGGACGAGGCACACGCGTGCCGATAATCTTGAAGGTCTGATTCGTAAAACTCGGATCAGTTGTCACTGTTCTTTCTCCTGAATTCGATAGCGTCTTGTGCGAAGTTGATCGATGAAGTGTCAGTTGTTCAGAGCCTTACGCGCTTTTCTTCACGGGCTTCCTGGCTGCTTTCTTCGCCGCTTTGGTCGCGTCCACTGCCAGTTCTTTGGCCGCGGCCTGAACCGCTCGCACGATCTTGTCATAGCCGGTACACCGGCACAGATTGCCCGCCAGCGCATAACGGATCTGCTCTTCCGTCGGCTCCGGGTTGCGATCCAGGAGGGCTTTTGCAGAAACCAGGAATCCCGGCGTGCAGATTCCGCATTGCAGGGCGGCATGTTCGATGAACTTGGACTGCAGTGGATGCAGTTTCCCGGCACCCGCCATGCCTTCCACCGTAGTCACCGTCCGACCTTCAACTTCAGCACCCAGCACCAGGCAGGCACAGACCAGTCGACCGTCGACGGTCACGCTGCAGGCGCCACAGTCACCGGTACCACAACCTTCTTTTGCACCGGTCAAACCGATTCGATTGCGCAGTACGTCAAGCAGGACTTCGCCTGGCTGACACACAAATTCGACAGCATCGCCATTGATCGTTGTTGTTACATGAACTCCGGACATGACGCTTAACCCCCTGCTCGCTGATAGGCGATTCTTGCGGCCCGTTTGGCCAATACGCCTGCTACTTCGGTTCGAAACTCTACGGTGCCTCGTTTGTCGTCGATTGGACGACAGGCAGCCTCACAAGCCGCGACGAGCGCTGCGATGGCTTCATCGTCCAGCTTGGTGCCAACGATGGCCTTTCGCGCCGCGGGGACAACAATCACGGTCGGCCCTACCGCGCCGAGCACGACGCGGGCATCTTCAACGACGCCGCCGCGGCCGAGCGTCAGACTGACTGCGGCGCTGCACACCGCGATATCCATCTCGGTGCGCGGTGTGAATCGCAGATAGGCATCGCCGACCTTGCCCTTTCGAGCCGGCAGCGTAATGGCCTCGATCACTTCACCTTTTTTCAGTGACGTCTTGCCGGGACCGGTCACGACCTGCTCGACCGCAACCGTACGTCGACCCTTGGGACCAACGACTACGGCCTTTGCCCTGGCAGCGACCATAGCCGGTACGCTATCCGCAGCCGGTGACGCATTGCAGAGATTGCCAACTACCGTGCAGCGACTCTGAATCTGATCGGAGCCGATGACGTTGGCGGCTTCAACGACGCCAGGCCAGGCTTTTTTCAGCGCATCGTTTTCACCCAGTTGCGCGCAGGAAACCGCGGCACCGATCTTGAATCCGCTGGCCGACTTGCTGATGGATTGCATAGCCGGGATCCGCTTGATGTCGACCACCAGGTCCGGGTCGATGACTCCGCTCTTCAGACGTACCAGCAGATCGGATCCGCCTGCCAGCACAAAAGCCTGGCCTTTGGCCTTGGACAGCAGAGTGACTGCGTCCTTCGTGGATGTGGGCGCTTCGTATCTCATGGGCTTGAGTCTCTCCTTCGTTGGATGCGCTGGGCTTGATATTGAGGCCGCTGCCCGGTCACTCGCATGACCGTGGCGTGGCCAGTGAAATCGGTCGAAAGGTATTTAGCGCAGGTTACTCGCCGGACACGTGAACCGCATCAGGCAACTTCAACCGTCGCAGGAATGTTTGCCCTCCCTTACGCACATAGTAGTGAAAGTCGGGAAACAATAGGAATAGGGAAACCCGGTAAATGCACCAGAAACGAAGAGTTCTTGTGCATGGTCCAGACAAGCCGATGTTTGCCACCGGAGGCTCAAAACACAGGCTGCAGGTCATGACTGTCATTGTGGCAACTGCAAACCGGCGGTGATCTGCGAGGTGATCCCCAACCACGAATCAGTTGCGGTACAGAGCACCGGCCTCACCACGACGGGCTCGCCTGGTTCCATGTAAAACCAGACCGGCGACCGGGCAATCACAGCCCGGCGAAAATAAAATGATTGTGTTTCGATGCCTGACAATTATGATGAGAATCATTCTCATTTAGATTGAAAACAGGAGTGGCCTTTGATGTGTGCTGATCTAACCAACGGATTCAAGGTTATTGCACGCGCGCAAGCGCAAGATGGTAATCCACTGCAGACCGGAGGTCAGCGCAACGCCTGCACACATCGTCTGCGAGCGCTGCATGTGGCCGTGTGCGGTCTGCTGGGAAGCGGATTGACACAAGGTGCCGGTACTGAGCCGGCAACGAGCGACGTGGCCATGGAAACCGTCGTGGTACGCGAGTTTCGTGGCCGGCAGATGGACAGCGCCCGCTATAACCGCGAACTGCTGGAAACCCCGCGTCTGGTCACGATCCTGCCAAAGGATCTGCTGGAGGAGCAGGATGTCAATTCGCTCAAAGACGCCATGCGCAATATTCCGGGGATCAGCCTCCAGGCCGGTGAAGGCAATCCACCAGCGGGTGACCAGCTCAAGATTCGTGGTTACAACGCACGGGACGACATCAACGTCAACGGAGCACGCGATATCGGCAACTATTTCCGCGACCCGTTCTACGTCGACCAGATCGAAGTGGTGAAGGGACCGAACTCCGTTTATTCAGGCCGCGGTTCAGCCGGTGGAACCATCAACTTTGTCACCCGCAAACCCCACGACACCGACTCCGCCCGGATCGAAGGCAGCGCCGGTACGGATTCAATACAGCGCCTGACCCTGGACTATAACAAGTCTGTCAACGAGAACAGCGCGGTACGGGTAAACCTGCTCGGACATCGCAGCGATACACCTGGTCGTGATATCGCCGAGGAAGAGCGCTACGGCTTTTATGGTGCCTATACTTGGGGCTTCACAGGGCCGACACGCGTTACGCTGGACTACATGTATCTGCGCCAGAATGACCTTCCCGATGGCGGTCTGCCGGCGGATCGCGATTATCGCGCCGGCGCCGGTATCGGCGAGGTTCCACCGCGTCTGGATTTTGACAACTTCTACGGACATCTGGACGACTACAAGGATGTGGCCGCGAACCTGGTCGGGCTCGTGGTCGAACATGGTTTCGAATATGGCCTGGTCGTCAGGAACCAGTTGAGATACAGCACTGTGGACAACGATTCCGTTACTTCATCCGCGAGGTTTTCCACCAGCGCCGGAACGGCGAATGATGGCAGTGTGTGTGGCAACGTGTTTTTCACCACGGTCTGTGCCCGGGGCGACACCAAGCCACGCGACCAGCAGGATGACGGTCTCAACAATCAGACCGACCTGATCTTCAGCTTTGGCACCGGTGTTCTTGAGCACGATCTGGTGGTCGGCTCTGAACTGTCCAGCTACAGCTACGAAAATCGCCGTCGTCCAGATACCAATGGCCCGACAACGAGTCTGTTTGAGCCGCTGCCCAGACGGTTGGCTGACTATCCCGACCGTGTTCCGGCCTACGATGGTACACGCTACCGCTTCGAGACGGAGGGCTTGGGACTCTATCTGCTGGATACGATCGCAGTGTCTGACAACTGGGACATTCACGCCGGTGTGCGCTGGGACACAGTGGATGCAAAGGCCAGCGAAAAAGGTCGCGAAAACCTGCGTTGCAACGCCAATGGCGCGTTCAACGCAGCCGGTGCATTTGCCTGTACCAACGATCAGATCGAGCGGGACGACTCGGAAGTGAGCCACAGCGCAGGTGTAGTGTACAAACTGCGCGAAAACGGAACACTGTATGCATCCTTTGGCAATGCTTTTTCCCTGTCCGGCAATTTTGATCGCAACCAGGTGCAACTCGCCGGTGGCGCCAATGCACGGGTCGCCAGCGCCAGAACATTCGATACACCAGCTGAAGAGACAAAGGCATTCGAGATTGGCACCAAGTGGGTCCTCGGCGAATCGCTCGATGTGAGCGCTGCGTTTTTCCGCACGGAAACCACCAACGGCCGCTTTCCGGCGCAGGCCAGTGGTGATCTTGCCGTGCTCGATACGGACTACCACATCGATGGCTTCGAGTTTCTCACCGCAGGGCGTCTGACCGAACGCTGGCTCCTCTACTCCGGCTATACATGGCTCGATTCCGAAGTGACAGACTCTCCCAGTCGATCATTTGCACAAGGTCAGCGCCTGGGTGGCACGCCTGAGCACTCCTTCAACGTCTTCACCACGTATGATTTTATACCCAGGTTGACACTTGGCTTCGGTATGCAGCATGTGACAAAACAGTTCAGTGGTGTGCAGGCCGTAGAAGCCGGAACCCTGAGGGTACGCATTCCCGGCTACACGATCGTGGATCTCTACAGTACCTACCGGATCACCCCGGAAGCCTCGCTGCGCCTGAACGTGTACAACACCTTCGACAAAAAGCACATCTCGCAACTTGCCGAGGGTGGTGGCCAGGCTATCCCGGGGCTGCAGCGACATGCCGTGTTGACACTACGCTATGATTTCTGAGCGTGGTGAATGATCGTCAGCTTCGAGCGGGTACTGACGGCAGCGGAACTCGTTGCCACGCGTGAGCAACTGGCGCGCGCCTCCTGGTCGGCGGGACTCAGTGCCGGCCCGCAGGCGCTGCTTGCCAAGCACAATGAACAGCTGGCAGAAAGCTGTCAGCAACTTCCTGAACTGCGCCAACGCGTGATGCGTGCACTGAATCGCAATGCGCAGCTGCTCTCGGCGGCACTGCCTCTCAAGATCCTGCCTCCCAACTTCAACCGGTATGCCGATACCCGCAATTACTACGGGCCGCACACCGACAGCACCTTGCGTCCGCTGCCCGACGGAAGTTACTTGCGGACAGATATTTCAGCGACCTTGTTCCTCTCCGCTCCGGAGAGTTATGAGGGTGGTGAACTGGCCATCGAGGATATCTACGGCACTCACCACATAAAACTCGCTGCCGGTTCGCTCGTGATCTACCCGGCCGGTTCAATTCACGAAGTGAAGCCGGTACGCAGCGGTGAACGGCTGGCGTGTTACATGTTCATGCAGAGTCTGGTGCGGGACACCGAACAGCGCCGTCACCTGTACGAGATGGACCTTGCGCTGATGGCCCTGCGTGCCCGCCACGGCGAAGCGGAACCTGTCCTCGTTCGCCTGACAGGGCTGTACAACAATCTGCTTCGGCGCTGGTCGGACTGCTAGCGCGACATACTGATGAATCAGGCGAGCTGGCTGGCCAGCAGTTGCCCACAATCAGCCTTGCACCCAGAACTCACTCATTCCCCGAAAGCTCGGAATGGCGTGATACACATGACCTTTTGGACTCAGGCGTAGCTTCGGAAACCGTCCGATCAAACCCAGGATCGCCTCCTGCGCTTCCGCCCTCGCCAGATGAGCGCCAAGACACAGGTGTCGTCCACCACCAAACGACTGGTGATGGGTGTCCTGCCGGGTAACGTCGAAACGCTGCGGTTGTGGGTAGATGGAGGGATCATGATTTGCGGCAGCAAGGGACGTCGACAGCGACTCACCTCGATGCACCGGACACCCACCAACGTGGATATCCCGATCAGGAATGCGACCGGAGTTGACGACCGGAGAATCAAACCTGAGGGCTTCTTCGACGGTGTTGACGATAAGATCCGGATTGGCGCGCAGTTTTTCCAGCTCTGCCGGATTGTCCAGCAGGGCCTTGACCGCATTGCCGATCAGATCGGTCGTCGTCACGTTGCCCGCAATCAGCAGCAGATTGCACTGCTGGATCATTTCCGACTCGGTGAGCCGATCACCACCCTCTTCCGCCCGGATCATGTCGGAGATCAGGTCATCTCCAGGATGGTGCCTGCGGGCCGCAATTTCCGTGGCAAAAAATGCTTCGAGCATGTCTCGTGCCCGGTCGCCTCTGGCCCGTTCTTCGGGTTGGGAGAATGGATTGAAACTGACCTTGACACTTTCATCCGACCACTGTTTGAAGTCGCCACGTCGTGCCGGATCGATACCCAGCATCTCGGCGATGACAACAGTAGGCACGGGGCCGGCAAACTCCATGATGAGATTGAATTCATTCGTGCTGATATCAGCCAGCACCATGTCGACGACCTTGCGAATGCGTGGCCGCCAGCGCTCCACCGCCGCCGGCGTGAAGGAACTGCTGACCAGCGAACGCAGGCGACGATGTCCGGGTTCATCCATCAGCAGCATGGAGGGTTCTTCCTGACGATTGCCACCAAGCAGAAAATTTGCCGAAAATGTACCTGCATTCGCCTTGCGAGGGTCCGACCAGAAATCGCGATCGCGCAGAACTTCGCGAACGTCATCGTGCCGGGTATAAATGAATCGTTTGAGCACTGTGTCCTCGAACACCGGTGCGTGGTCTCGCAACTTGCTCAGCACCGCATAAGGGTCGCGGCGGAAGTTTTCATCCAGCGGCGTCAGCGCAATGCCCCGCGGCAGGTCAGGTTGATCCATCTTGCAGCTCTCTTCCGGATCGTGAAATCAGTGTTTTCAGCATCTTGGCATGCGCTGCAAGCGGTCAGCAATGACCTGTGAACAGACTTCAGGCACCGGCAATTTTCACGCAGTAACCCAGTTTTTCCAGTTCCGGTTGCAGGCGCGCCCGCTGCTCACCCTGGATCTCGATGATACCGTCACGAACCGTACCGCCCACCCCACACAGCTTCTTGAAGCGGCTGGCAAGGGCCTCAAGTTCTGCACTGGCGAGTGGCAGACCCTTGATCAGGGTCACACCAGTACCCTTGCGTCCCTTGGTCTGACGCGCCAGTCGGATGATTCCATCACCGACATCCGTCTGGTTTGGCGCATCCCGTCCACAGACACATTCGGCAACCTGGCGTAGACACTGTCGGCAGCGTACCGGCTGCGCGGGATCAGTTGAATACACCGTGGTGGACGAAACGCTGCGTGAGGACTGTGTTTTCCTGGACGAACCCATACCCGGTCAAATCCTGATCAATGCCTCGGAACGCTTGTAGGAGTTCTTGTCGGAACTCTTGTTGGAATCAGTGCCGAATAGTTCAATGCTACGCGTGATAGAGCAGTTCCAGATAACTTCGGGCGCTGGTCTGCCATTCAAACCGTGCAGCAGCCGCATTCGCCCGGATACAGTTCCAGGGCTCGGCATCGTTCTGCCAAAGTGTGAGCACCTGCTGGAATCGCTCTGCCAGATCAAGCGCCGCGTCATCGGCAGTAGACCCGCTGAAACTGAATCCGTTGACATCGTCTTCGACGGTGTCGGCCAGCCCGCCCGTCGCATGCACCAGGCAGGGCTGCCCCCCACGCATCGCCAGCATCTGGCTGATGCCGCAGGGTTCGAAGACGCTGGGCATCAGGAACAGGTCGCCGCTGGCATACAGCACCTCGGCGAGCTCATCATCAAACCCGCGCAGATACAACAGATTCGGGCAGCGGCCGGCCAGATCGATGAAAAATCGCTCGCACGCCGGGTCCCCGGTACCCAGTACTACAAACGTTGCGGTCTTGCTTGTCTCCATCAACAGGGTTTCGAGTACCGAGACCCCTTCTCCCGGCAACGGGTGTCTCAACAGGCCGACCTTCTGTTCAACAAGCCTGCCGACGCAAGTCACCAGCATCGGCCTTTTCTTGCGCTTCTCCGCCTGCAGAGCGGCGAGTGTTCGCAGGGCAAAGTAGTAGGCGCTTGATACCAGTTCGTTCGCCGCAACCCAGCGGGTCAAGGTCTGATTCACCACGTCCAGCACACGCGGGCGCGAAAGCCGCTCCTGCAGCGTGTCGGGATATTCGCAGCCATTGAGAATGCCGTGCAGTCGACCTGCTTCTTCAGCCGATCGCAGATCGGCTTCGAGCCCTTCGCCACCATGATGAAATTCTCCATTTGGCAGGAGAACCTCACGCGCATAACCGGGAGACACCAGATGCACGCGGTCCGCGAGGTTGATCCCCAGCCGCATCGGGTTATAACAATCCAGAAAACGGGGATCGATGCCTGTCGCCGGACAGCAGCGGTCTGGAAACCAGGACTGAAACGATGATGGCGGACCGGACAGGGGTCGCTGCCCTTGCAGCGCCAGATTGTGAACGGTGAAAACCGTACGTGGCCTGCCTGGTGATTGATCCAGCGGCAGGAACAACAACAGGCCCGCCGTATGCCAGTCATGCAGATGCAGTACATCGAGCCCGGGCCAGAAGTCCTGTTCGAGACAGACTGCTGCACCGGCACAGAACAGCGCATAAAGATTTGCGTCCGTGGCAAACGGCGCGGATGCGTCATCGTGGTGATAGATCTGACCTGCTGGTTGGCCAAACAGTGGATGGTGCAATACCCACTGCCCGACGCCGGACCGGGTCGATGCAAGGCTGTACAGACCGAGGCGCTGCTCGAAGCCGCCAAACATGGCGCAGACCGTTCCCTGCAGGGTGGCATCGGCCCGGTGCTGATAACTCCCATAGGATGGAATCAATACGTCGACAGTGTGCCCCTGCCCGGTCAGCGCTGGTGGCATCTGGGCGATCACGTCCGCCATACCACCCACTTTGCCACCAGGCAGCGCGCCGTTTTCGGCGGCGACCATCAGAATCCGCATGATCAGCGTGTCGAGTGCAGTGGCTGACCCATCATGTCGGGCGTGACGAGCACAACACCACTTTCCGTTACCCGCATGCCACGTGCCCGATCCTCGGCATGATCGATACCAACCCGCGTTCCGGGCGGCAGAATGACGCCACGATCGATGATGCACTTGTTGAGTTGACAGCCTCGTCCGATCTCGCAATCCGGCAGGATCACCGATCGTTCGATGGTGGAATAGGAATGCATGCGCACGTTCGAGTTGATCAGGGACTTGCGAATGGTGGCACCGGAAATGATGCAGCCCCCGGAGATGAGTGAATCCACCGCATATCCACGTCGATCATCATCGTCAAAGACAAATTTTGCCGGTGGCAACTGGGACTGTGCGGTGCGGATCGGCCAGTCTATATCGTAGATATTCAGTTCCGGGTCCGGCTCCACCAGTTCCATGTTGGCGCTCCAGTAGCTATCCAGCGTGCCGACGTCGCGCCAGTAAGACTGGACTCCGGAGTTTTCGTTGCGAAACGAATGTGCATACACCCGATATCGATTGACCACGTACGGAATGATGTCGAAACCAAAGTCATGTCTGGACTTGGGATCATCCGAATCACGAATAAGCTGTTCAAAGAGGAATCGTGTGTTGAACACGTAGATGCCCATCGAGGCGAGACTGTAGCCGGGCAGATCCGGAAGCTCGGCGGGATGTTCGGGCTTTTCCTGGAATGCCTGTACACGATCCGTTGCATCGATCTGCATGACACCCAGTGTTCTTACCGCTTCAGCAGTTGGCACGGGCACGCAGCCGACCGTCATGTCGGCTTCGTTTTTGACGTGGGCCGCAATCATGGTGCCGTAATCCATCTTGTAGACATGATCACCGGCCAGAATGACCACATACTCCGGCGCAACCGAGCGGATAATGTCGAGATTCTGGAACACCGCATCCGCCGTCCCCTTGTACCAGTCATCCGAGGTCCGCTGCTGCGCTGGCAGCACCTCCACAAACTCGTTGGTCTCCTTGCGGAAATGTGTCCAGCCGGCGATCAGATGGCGGATCAGCGAGTGGGATTTGTACTGGGTCAGCACACCAACACGGCGGATACCCGAGTTGGCACAGTTGGACAGCGTGAAGTCGATGATCCTGAACTTGCCACCAAAGTGCAGTGCAGGCTTGGCCCGCCACTCCGTCAGCTCATAGAGACGGGTTCCCCTGCCACCGGCGAGAATCAGTGCCATCGTATTGCGAGTCAGTCTCGTGACAAACCGCGGACCTTCCTGGCTGAATAGTGCGGGATTCTTGATGTCCATCAATTGTTTCTCTGAAAAATTCCTGTTTTCCGGGCGAGTATAGTCGCCCGCTCTTCCGTCAGATCCTCGGCGGTGACCCGCCACAACCAATTGCCGCCAATCACACCGGGCACGTTGAATCTGGCGCGGCTGTCGAGTCCAAGCACATCCTGCATGGGTATGATGACGAGTTGTGCAGGACTGCGCAGGGCTGTGTCGATAAGCAGGTCCGCAACGTCTGCAGAGGCACCTTCAGCACACACCCGCAGTCGAGTTGGTTCATCCAGGCTGTCCCACCAGCCGCGTGTGGTGTCGTTGTCGTGTGTCCCTGTATAACAGACGATGTTCTCTTCGATATTGGCGGGCGCGTGTGGATTGGCAGGCTCGCCGTCAAAACCAAACTGCAACACCCGCATGCCAGGCAGTCCAAGCGTCACCCTGAGTGCATGCACACTTTCCGTCAGCAAGCCCAGATCTTCGGCAATCAACGGCAACTCGCCGAGTGCGTTGCGAATGGCGATAAAAAAAGCCACTCCAGGCCCGGGTAACCACGCCCCTTCAACGGCAGTTTCACATGTGGAAGGTATCGACCAATAGGAGTCGAAGCCACGAAAATGATCAAGGCGGATGAGATCAAACATGGCAGCTGCATGTCCCAGCCGGGCACGCCACCAGGCAAAGTCATCCTCGGCATGCCGATCCCAGAGATAGAGCGGGTTACCCCAACGCTGTCCTGTTGCACTGAAATAATCAGGTGGCACACCAGCAATCGTATTCGGCGATCCGTCCGCTGCCAGATCGAACAGTTCGCGTGCACACCAGACTTCACAGCTGTCGTGCGCTACATAAATCGGGCAATCCCCGATGATGCGGATACCTGCGTCCTGCGCGGTGCGGCGTACCGCCTGCCATTGTTCGTGGAACCAGAACTGTTCCAGTTTGCACAGGTACAGCGCCTCTGCATGTTCACGTGCAAATTTCTGCAGGGCCACTCGATCACGATCTGCGTACTCCTTCGGCCACAGGTGCCATGGCCGCAGATCAAATCGTGCTTTCAGCGTCGCAAACAGTGCATAGTCTTCGAGCCACACCGTTTCCTTGATGAAGGTTGCAACTCGCGCCCGCTCAGCCTTGGACGCGAACGCAACAAACGCCGCTCCTGCCTGCCCCAACGCGCGTTTTTTATGCTTGATCACCCACTCGAAGTCCACCTGCGCAGGATCCAGTGGGCACTGCGGGGAGGCAAACCCAAGCGACTCCAGACTGATCAGCAGCGGATTGCCGGCATAGGACGACAGCAGTTGATAGGGTGATTCGCCGTAGCCTGTAGGCCCAATCGGCAGCAGCTGCCAGTACCGTTGTCCGGCTTGTTTCAACCAGTTCAGAAAAACAGACGCATCCTTGCCCAGTTCACCGATACCCGAAGGACCCGGCAGACTTGTGACATGCAGCAACACACCACTGGCGCGATCAGGCAGACAGTTGGCCATCAGCCACGCACATGCCAGATGTCACGATCGTACTCGCGGATCGTTCGGTCCGATGAAAAGTATGATGAAGACGACGTATTGCGCAGGCTCATGCGCTGCCATCGCTGCGGATCTGCAAACGCGATCTCTACCTGCTGTTGCGTATCCACATAGGTACGGAAGTCTGCAGCGATCATCCAGGGGTCCTGCGGATTGCGAATGTGTGCGACCACGTCATCGAAGATGCCTGGCTCGAACAGGTTGAATTGGCCACCTTCAAGCAGGGCCATCACCCGGGACAGGTCTTTGTCTTCGTTGATGATCCGGTTGGGGTCATAGGAGTTACGTTGCGCTGTAACCTCTTCTGCGGTCAACCCGAACAGGAAAAATGCATCCTTCCCGACCCGCTCGAAAATCTCGATATTGGCGCCGTCGGCAGTACCGATCGTGACCGCACCGTTCATCATGAGTTTCATGTTACCCGTTCCGGAAGCTTCTTTGCCGGCGGTTGAAATCTGTTCGGAGAGATCTGTACCGGGGCAGATCCTTTCCATGGCGGATACCGAATAGTTCTGCAGAAAGGCCATGCGCAAACGGCCATCCAGAGACACATCGTCATTGATACACTGGGCAACGTTGTTCACCAGTTTGATGATCTTCTTGGCCATGGCGTAGCCCGGAGCTGCCTTGCCACCGATCAACACCATCCTGCCGGGACCGATAACCGGATCACCTCGGTGTATGCGGTCATACAGGTGGATCACGTGCAATACGTTGAGCAGCTGGCGCTTGTATTCGTGGATGCGCTTGACCTGTACGTCGACCAGCATCTGCGGCGCGAAGTCGACTCCCGCAACTTCCCGGACATAACGCGCCAGCTGTTTTTTGTTCGCCATTCGAACTTCACCCCAGCGCGCCAGAAAGGAAGCGTCATTCTGGTACTCAGCAAGCTTGCGGATCTGGCTCAGATCTTCCAGCCAGCCCGAACCGATGGCTTGTGTGATCAGCTGCGAAAGTCCGGGATTGCAGTGTGCCAGCCAGCGTCGTGGTGAGACACCGTTGGTCTTGTTGTTGAACTTGGCCGGCGTGTATTCGCTGAAATCGCGGAACAGCTGAGTTTTCAGAAGCCGGCTGTGCAGGGCCGCAACACCGTTGACAGAGAAGCTGCCGACCACCGCCAGATGCGCCATGCGCACCTGCGGATACGGCCCTTCCGTGATGATGGACATCCTTCGCTTGCGGTCCTGATCACCAGGCCAGGTGCGCGCAACGGCCGTCATGAAACGGGCATTGATCTCGCGGACGATCTCGAACACACGTGGGAGCATCCGTACAAAGAGGTCGACAGACCATACCTCCAGTGCCTCGGGCAACAGTGTGTGATTGGTATAGGCCATCGTCTGACTGGTAATCGCCCACGCGTCGTCCCAGCCCAGCCTGTGCTCATCCAGTAACAGTCGCATGAATTCGGCCACCGCAATGGCGGGATGGGTATCGTTAAGCTGGAAGCAGTGCTGCGCCGCAAAGTCGTCAAAGTCATGGCCATGATTGAGCGTCCACTGGGCAAGCACATCCTGCAGGCTGGCTGAAACCAGAAGGTACTGCTGCTGCAAGCGCAGAGCCTTGCCGTTTTCCGACGCATCGTTTGGATACAGGACCATGGTGATACTGTCGGCAGCGTTTTTCTGGGCGACCGATTCGGCATAACCACCGGCATTGAACTCGCCGAGATCAAACTGCGCGGTGGCTTCTGAGGACCACAGCCTGAGTGTGTTCACAACGCCGTTTCGATCACCAGGAATCGGCAGATCATAAGGCACGGCCATCACGTCGCTGCTGTCAACCCAGCGATACCGAAGTGCACCCTCTTCATCCTGGAAGGCCTCGGACCGGCCAAAAAAACGCACCACACGACTCAGCTCCGAGCGTTCGATTTCCCACGGATAACCTCGCAATAACCAATGATCCGGTTGCTCGATCTGATAGCCATTTTCGATAGCCTGGTGAAACATGCCATAGTCGTAGCGCAAGCCATAACCGGTAACCGGCAGGTCCATGCTGGCGCAACTGTCGAGGAAACAGGCTGCCAGACGCCCCAGGCCACCGTTACCGAGACCGGCATCGGACTCCTCTGCCTGCACTTCTTCCAGTTTTGCACCGAGTTCACACAGTGCTTCCCTGGCTGGCAGTTCAAGATCCAGATTCTTGAGCGTATTGGACAGCGTGCGGCCAAGCAGAAATTCCATCGAGAGATAGAACACCTGCTTCTCCGCGTCCTGATGGCGGCGCTGCTTGGTCTCCCGCCACTCATCGAACACTCTGTCTCGCACCGCCATGGCAGTCGCCAGATAGAGGTACCAGGGAGATCGCTCATCCGCAGTGCGTCCGAGTGTGGTTGCAAAGTGCCGGTCGATTCGCTTGCGCATGGTTGCGGACTTCATTGTCGCTTTCTCCTCATTCGATCCTTGAAATCAACACCGTCACCGACTGGGGGGCAACCAGCACCTGGCCTTCTATAGAATTCAGTTCAGGTACGCCATCCACCATTGATGAATCGAGTTGGTACTGCCACTGCCGCCCCGGCAACGGCAGCTGAAAGCTGACGGGCTCCGACGACCGATTGAAACAGCACATCTCGAGCAACGTACTGTCGGCTCGCAAGAGAGCAAAGGGGCAATCCGGTAGGTGCCAGTCCCCTTCCAGAAGGTCCTTGCCATCGGCTCTCAGCCAGGCGACGGCAGCGTCGGTGACGGTGTTTGCAGGGTTGTTTGTCCCCGGTACTGGCACATCTTCGCCGCGCCACGCCTGGTGCACAAATTTCAGTCGCCAGATGGGATTTGACATCGCTCGCAGTTCGGACAGCCGGGCGATGAAGCCGATCAATTCATGTTCGCTGTTCCACTGCAGCCAGCCCAACGGACCATCCTGACAGTACGCGTTGTTATTGCCTTGTTGGGAATTGCCAAACTCATCGCCCCCCAGCAGCATGGGTGTACCCTGGGCCAGAAACAGGGTGGTCAGCATCGCCCGCTTCCGTCGTTCCCGCGCTGCCTGCAATACCGGATCGGAGGTTTCGCCTTCGTGGCCCATGTTGTCGCTGAGGTTGTGGGCGTGCCCATCGCGATTGTTTTCGCCATTGGCGCGGTTGTGCTTGAGGTTGTAGGCGACCAGATCCTGTAATACAAACCCATCGTGAGCCGTGACAAAGTTGATTCCACCAGCCGGTGTTCGGCCGTCATGCTCAAACAGTTCGTTCGATCCATGCAGCCGGCGGCCAAAATCAGCCTGGGCACCAGGATCACCCCGCCAGTAAGCCCGGACCGTATCCCGGAAACGGTCATTCCACTCCCGCCACGGCGCGGCAAATGCACCAAGCTGGTAGCCGTTCGGGCCAATATCCCACGGTTCGGCGATCAATCGTCGTCCAGCGAGATCTGGATCGGTGGCAATTTTCTCCAGCAGCCCATCCTTCGCCGAGAAGTAGTCCCCTTGACGGCCGAGAGTTACTGCCAGATCAAATCGGAAGCCATCCACATCGAGTGCCTGCACCCAGTAGCGCAGGCTCTCGAGCACCAGTCGCTCCACGGCCGGGTGAGTAAAATTCAGCGTGTTGCCACAGCCGGTGACATCCACAAAGCTGCCGCTTGCCGATTGAGTGTCGAATCGATAGTAAGTCAGGTTGTCGAGACCACGCATCGACAGGATGGGGCCTTGCGCACCACCTTCAGCCGAGTGGTTGAAAACGACATCGAGTACCACTTCGATCCCAGCGTCATGAAACGCGCGCACGGCACCGGCAAGCTCCTGCATGGCCTCTCGGGCACAGTGGGCGTAGGCGTTGTGCGGCGCCATGAACGCCAGCGGATTATAACCCCAGTAATTGGTGAGCCCCAGCGCAGTCAGGTGGGGCTCGTCGATGTGATACTGCACCGGCATGAGTTCGATGACGGACACACCCAGCCTTTTCAGGTGTGCAATCAAATACGGATGCGCCAGCCCGGCATAGGTCCCCCGCAGGGGCTCGGGTATCGCCTCGCATAGCCTGGTCAGCCCTCGCACATGAGCTTCATAGATCAGCGGCGAGTTGGTCCTGACAGATGAGCTCACGTTCCGTGGCTGTGTCACGGGATTTGTCACGACACTCTTGGGTACGTACAGGGCGTTGTCCACCGATGTCCGGCCTGGTTCCCCGACAAAGTGTGCAGGATGTGGAATGTACGCGCCGCTCAATAACCGGGCATAAGGATCGACCAGTACTCTCGCCGGGTCGAAAAACAGGCCACTCGATGGCTCGAAATCACCATGTGCCCGAAAGCCGTACCGTAGTCCGGCTTGTGCTTCGGGGAGAAAACCATGCCACACGTCGCCGGTACGTTCAGGCAACGGCAAACGCATGACCTCCCGATCCGACGGATCGAAAAGACACAGGTCGATCGCTGCTGCCCGTTCGCTGTACACCGCGAAATTCACACCGCCATCGATGCAGGAGCTGCCAAGGGTGGACGCATCCCCTTGCTCCAGCCTGCGCGAAGTCATGTTCACTTCCTGACCTGCTTGAACAATACGGTCGCCAGAGGGGGCACGGTCACCTCGAGTGAATGTTCCTGCCCATCCATGGGCCAGGGATCAGCGGTCAGACCACCGAGATTGCCCACATTGCCGCCGCCATAGCGGTCCGAGTCGGTATTGAGCAGCTCACGATAGAAACCACCGGCTGGCACACCGATTCGGTAGCCGCTCCGGACCACAGGGGTGAAATTGCAGACCACGACGATCACTTCGCCTGCCTCCTCCCGGCGCAGGAAAGCGATGACGGAGTTGACCGAGTCATCCGCACGCAGCCAGGCAAAGCCTGCGGCCTCACAATCGAGGCCAAATAGCGCCGGTTCAGTGCAGTAGACACGATTGAGATCTTTGACAAGAGATTGCACACCACGATGTTCCGGGTGAGCAAGCAGATGCCAGTCGAGGCCAACATCGTGATTCCATTCAGACTGCTGTGCAAATTCTCCGCCCATGAACAGGAGCTTCTTTCCCGGATGTGCCCACATGAATCCCAGATACGCGCGCAGGTTGGCGAACTGGCACCAGCGATCCCCGGGCATCCTGCCGATCAGGGAGCGCTTGCCGTGTACCACTTCATCGTGGCTCAGCGGCAGAATGTAGTTCTCGGAAAACGCATAGTGGAGTCCGAAGGTTAGCTCGCTGTGGTGATGTGATCTGTGAACCGGATCGCGGGAGACATACATCAACGTGTCGTTCATCCAGCCCATGTTCCATTTGAACCCAAAACCCAGCCCTCCGTCGTGCACCGGGCGCGATACCCCGGGCCACGCGGTCGACTCCTCGGCAATGGTGACAAGCCCGGGGAATAGTCTGTAGAGCTGCGTGTTCATGGCCTGCAGAAAGCTGACTGCACCCAGATTTTCCCTTCCACCATGGACGTTGGGCAGCCACTGCCCCGGCTTGCGGCTGTAATCCAGATACAACATTGAAGCCACGGCATCGACCCGGATCGCATCGAACCCGAACCGTTCGATCCAGGCTACGGCATTGCTGAGCAGGAAACTGCGGACCTCATGACGATCAAAGTTGTAGACCAGCGTGCCCCAATCCGGGTGTTCGCCCAGTCTCGGGTCTTCATGTTCATAAAGTGCCGTGCCATCAAAGCGCCGCAAGCCGTGGGTATCGTTGGGGAAGTGTCCAGGCACCCAATCGAGAATGACGCCGATTTCTGCGTCGTGACAGCGATTCACCAGTCGCTGCAGGGCCTGCCACGCTCCAAATCGGCTGGCCGGGGCAAACAGACCAACCGGCTGATAACCCCAGGATCCTTCAAACGGGTGTTCGGCGAGGGGCATGAACTCGATATGCGTGAACCCCAGATCCTTGACGTACGGCACCAGTTCGTCCGCCAGTTCGTCGTACGTGTAGTGACGGCCGTCGACATGTCGACGCCAGGAACCGGCGTGCAGCTCATAGATCGACATGGGCTTGCGCCTGGCTGCAGAACTGCCGGTTCGTCGTGGCACCGGCGCCAGCGAACCGGCGAGCAGCGATGCGGTACCAGGACTCGCCTGATGCCAGACTCCAAGCGGATCGGCTTTCAGCAGCAGTTCGCCACGCGGTGTCAGTATTTCGAACTTGTAGTGCGCACCTTGAGTGAGTTTCACAACCTCGGTACGTTCCGGAATGAACAACTCCCAGATACCGGCATCATGATGCCTTCGCATCACATGCCGGCGCCCGTCCCATCGGTTGAAGTCACCCACCACCGACACCCGTCGCGCATTGGGCGCCCACACCGCAAAGCGGTAGCCAGGGCACCCAAACAGCTGCATGGGAATGGCCCCAAGCCAGTGGTGCAGCTGGACATCAGTACCCGCCCGAAAGGACGCGAAATTCTCCGGTCCCAGCGTGGACGGGAATCGATAAGGATCTTCGATTTCGGACCAACCCGCGCCGTCGTTGACCCGCAACCGGTATGGCACCTGAGCGTCGAGACCGGGTATGACCGCACCAAACAGATACGCATCCTGGGTCCAACGTTGCATGGACACGGACTGATGATCAGCAGCCAGCAGCACGACCTCTGCGGATTCGATGCCAGGCAGATAAGCACGGACAACCACACATTCCGAACCGGCATGCATGCCCAGCCACCGAAACGGGTCATCGCATAGTCCCTGACTCAGTTCGGCGCCAATGCCCTCCGGCAGCACAAGGGCGTCTGTATTCATCCTGTCCATGAAGATCTTTCGGTTTGCAAAGGTGTCTTTCCTTCGAGTGTCCAACCACCGGCTGAGCAAAACCCTTATGGCTGGGAGAGGCGCCAGGAGAGACCGCTGGCAGCAAGCATGTCCGCTCGGATAGTCGAAACCAGAGTTCAAGTGTAGCGGGCGCGGCCGGAACGCACAGAGCGGGTCAGACCGGCGGCAAAAACTCCGGCCTACCAGCTCTTTTGTCGGGACAATCAGACCTCCGAAAGGATACGGATAATGAGGCGCCGCCACCTGGCGATGCTCCGGGGATCTTCAACCAGTCCATGATGTGTCACCTCTCCCTGTTCCTGGACCTGTGGAGACTCAACCAGTTGCGCTCGAAAACGATCCAGCTGTCGACCAAGCCACACACTTCCCGCAACCAGATGAATACCCCGCGATTCCGTTTTCACCGGATGATACGAGGCGATGTTTCGACGCAGGCTCGGCCAGATTGCGTTCCACTCTGCCATATCGTCTCCCAGCGGGACGGCTTCGCGCGCCAGTACGCGTTCCTCACGTCGGCGTCTCACTGAGTTCGAGATTATCGCCGGTCCATGCCTCAACGCTTTCATGGCGTAACGACCCATTCTCATCAGTAATGCTGTTGCCGGGTGTTGACGTGGCACACGCAAGGAAGGTTCGAGCAGTACCGCGTCGACCGGTGTGTCGATGAGCTGCCTCATTCGCGCACAAAGTGCGTAGGCGACCAGTCCACCGTAGCTGAAACCCACAATCACCTGTCGACCCCGCAGATCCAGTGCCGCAAGCTCTGCCATGTAGCGCTTCACGGCTCCCGCAATCCCGAATCGATGGAAGCGCTCCGGTTCCATGGCGCCGCTCCCCAGGTAAAGAATGCCGACGTCAGAGGGTAATCCCTGCAACAGTTCGATGACATGTCCACCAACGCAGATCACATTGCCTCGATCCGAGAGCGGTCGCACTATGCTGAGAAAATGTCCCCTCGGAGTTTCTGGTATCAACAGTGGACCACTGGGTTCCAATTGGTCCGCCAGCTCCGCAATCGTCGGCGCTTCAAACAACGTTCGCAGGGCAACTTCGATTTGTAGTGACGACCTGAGCCGTGACAACACTCGGGTCGCGAGCAGCGAATGTCCGCCAAGTGCAAAAAAGTTGTCATGGATACCCACTCGCTCGACATTGAGTACCTCACACCAGATCTGTGCGAGTTGCAGTTCGATCACTGAACCAGGTGCTACAAAGGTGGGGGTGAGCTCACCCCCCTGGTCCTCCGGCAGTGGTAATGCCCGACGATCAATCTTGCCACTGCTGGTCAGTGGCAGCCAGGACAGCTCGACAAAGGCTGACGGAATCATATAACCCGGCAATCGACCCTGCAGATAGGTACGAAACGCCGAAGAAGAAAATCGTTGGCCCGAAATCAGCACCAGATAAGCAACCAGCCGCCTGTCGCCTGGCCGATCCTCTCGCATCGAGACAACCGCCTGTGCTACTTCCGGATGTTCCCTGAGTGCGACTTCAATCTCGGCAGGTTCAATCCGGAAGCCCCGCAGCTTCACCTGATCGTCGAGACGGCCAAGGAATTCCAGATTGCCGTCCAATCGCCATCGAACCAGATCACCGGTACGGTAGATCCTGGGAGCCTGTCGGACTTGGGACTGATCTACTGCGCCGGTGGGAAGAGCGGTCCATTTTTCTCCGATTTCTCGTTGCATGGTTCCACCATGCGCCTCGAAATCGTGAAAAACTGCCCTCGCTCTCCCACTCGGGTCGCTACGATCGCTCAAGTCCGACAGGCTCCTGGCTCCAACAGAGTCCAAAAACGGATCATTCCTGAATTTCTCGGCGGTCAGCTCTGGCTGGTTCAGATATCCAGACGCCAGACCGTCACCACCAATATGCAGCTCTCCCGCCACACCAACTGGCACCGGTGCACCATGCACATCCAGAACGTAGGCACGCGTGTTGCCAATGGGTTGACCAATCAGTATGGATTCACGATTGACGGCATGACCGTAGGGAATTCGATAGCAGGTGGCAAACGTCGTGCTCTCGGTCGGACCATAACAGTTGATCAATTGAACTCCGGGCCCAAGTTCTGCCTGAGCCTTGCGAACATGCTGAACCGAAAGCGCTTCTCCTCCGGTCAGTACTTCCTGTACGGTCTGCAGCACACTGGCATCCTGATCGATTACCAGATTGAAAAATGAGGACGTCAGCCAGATCGTTGAAACCCGGTGCCTCTGGATCAGATGACCAAGTGTTTGAACGTCCGGCACGTCATCCGGAGCAACTACCAAACGTCCGCCATGCAGGAGCGCACCCCACAACTCCAGCGTTGACGCATCAAAAGAAGGTGTCGCCAGATGCAGAAATACCCGATCCTGGCCAAACGACGCATAAGTATTGCCAAACACCAACCGCACTATCGCGCGATGCGGGATCGAGACACCCTTTGGTTGGCCTGTCGAACCCGAAGTGAACATCACGTAAGCAAGCTGATCAGAAGTGGAGCCGACCGAAGGATTGACGCCGATCAATTTCGATGGGTGGCCGTCGATGTGATCGATACACACGACTTCGCTTGCAAGATCCGCCAGGCGCTCGTGAAACCTGGATGCCGTCACCAGGACTCCAATCGCTCCTTCCTGCACCATGTAATCAAGTCGTTGCACAGGATGTTTCGGATCAAGAGGGACATAGGCGGCACCGGCCTTCAGTATGCCCAGAATCCCAATCACCAGATCCAGAGAACGCTCAAGGCACAACCCGACCAATGATCCAGGTTTGACATCAAGCATGATCAGATGATGGGCAAGTCTGTTCGCGCGTTCGTTGAGTTGCCGATAGGTCAATTGTTCGTCGTCAGACACAACCGCATTTGCGTCCGGAGTTCGCGCTGCCTGAGCTTCGAACAACCCGTGAACAGTCTTGTCACTGGGATAGTCGACGGCAGTATCATTCCAGGCGAACAACACCTGATGCCGTTCTGCATCTCCCAGCAGCGGCAGCTTGCCGATATGGCAGTCCGGATCCGCGACTATCCCTTCCAGCAGAACCCTGAAGTGACCTGCCATGCGCACAATCGTCCCGGCATCAAACAGTTCCGTGCTGTACTTGAAAACACCGGCCAGACCTGACCCCATCGGCATCAGATTCAGTTCAAGATCAAACGCCACACGCTCGCTGTTCGACGCCAGTGGCAACACGCTCAGGCCGTTCAGATGCATGTTTCGCTCGGTGATGTTCAGCAACTGGAACATCACCTGTACCAGCGGATTGCGACCGAGGTGCCGCTCTGGACGAAGTTCTTCGACCAGCTTTTCAAACGGAATTTCCTGATGTTCATAAGCCGCCAGCGACGATCGCCGGACACGGCCCAGCATCTGTTTGAAGCTCGGACTTCCGGACAGATCAGCCCGTATGACCACCGTGTTCACAAAAAATCCAATCAGGTTTTCCAGTTCCGTATGTGAGCGCCCGGCTACCGGTACACCGACTGCAACATCCTCCTGACGCGCATATCGGGACAACAGGATCTGGAACGCAGTCAGCAACAGCATGTGCAGGGTGACACCGGTCTCCTGACTCAGCCTCTGGAGGCGGGCCACCAGTTCCGCCGACAGTTCAAAATCCTGGCGGGCACCACGATGGCTCATACGGGTTGGTCGTGGTCGGTCCGTGGGCAGTTCCAGCGGTTCCAGACCGGCCAGTTGAGTACGCCAGTAATACACTAGTGACCCCAGTCGTGCGCCCTGCAACTGGCCCCGCTGCCAATGTGCAAAGTCGGAGTAACGGACTGGCAGCTCCGGCAATTGCGGCGTGTTCCCGCTTGAGAATCCGGAATAAAGGGACTCGAGTTCACGCCACAACAATCGTAATGAGGTGCCGTCGGTGGCGACGTGATGCATCGTCAGCAGCAACACCTGTCGGTCCTGCGACAATTTCAACAGCGAGGCTCTCAACATGAGATCGCACGCCAGATCAAAGGGTCTCGCAATCTCCTGTTGTCGCCTGGTGGCCAACACGCTGTCCTGCAGCGCCGGGGAGAGCCCAGTCAGATCCATGACCTCAACGGAAAGTCGACGATCCGGTGCAATGAGCTGTACCGGCTCCTGATCCTCCAGAATAAAGGTCGTTCGCAACGGTTCGTGTCTGGCCACAATCTCCTGCAACGCACGAACCAGGGCACCCTCGTTCAGGTGTCCCGTGATTTCCCATGCATACGGCAGATTGTAGGCGGTCGCCACCCTTTCCATCTGCTCAAGGAACCACAGCCGCTGCTGCGCAAAGGACAACAGCGGACGATTCGACTGCCAATGGATCCGCACCGGCAGCGCACTGAAATTGCCCGGTCCCCGGCTGCGAATGACCTCGATGTCGGACGCCAGTTCGGCAATCGTGGGTGCCTCGAACAATCGGGGCAAAGGCACGTCTACCTTCATGGACGATGCGATCCGGGCCTTTACCCGGGTAGCAAGAAGCGAGTGTCCTCCCAGCGCAAAAAAATCATCGTGGATACCTGGCGACAGCAAACCGAGGACGTCGCTCCAGATACGTACCAGGTCATGCTCGACCTCACTTCGAGGTGCCACATAGCTGGAACCCACTTCAGGTCGAACATCCACCGGCATCGGCAACGCCCGACGATCAACCTTGCCATTGGGTGTCAACGGCATGGTTTCGAGCATGACAAAACGAGTCGGAATCATCGCTCCGGGCAATCTGGAACTCAGGAACTTCTGCAGCACAACAGGTTCCAGGTGTCCCCCCTCGAGCGGCACCACCCAGGCGACAAGTTTTTGCTCATTGTGAGCGTCGGGCACCACGCCGACATGACAACCACCCACATCCGGTTGCATGGACAGTACGCCGGCGACTTCGGCAGGCTCCACACGAACCCCACCGATCTTGATCTGATCATCCAGGCGACCCGCAATTTCAAGCACGCCATCGGGTCGAAAACGACCAAGATCGCCGGTGTGATACAACCAATCCTCGGGATCACTGGAGAACGGATTCGGCTTGAATCGCTCGCGGGTCTGCCCGGTATCCAGGTAGCCAAGACTGCGGAACGGCGTGCGAATAACAATCTCGCCCAGTTCCCCCACACCACAACGCTGGCCACCCTGTCCGAGCACCAGCAGTTGAGTCTGAGGCAGGGCGCCACCAATTGGCTGGATCCCGCCATACAGGGTTGCCGGTGACGCAACCCGATACCACGCTTTGGCCAGTGTAGTTTCTGTCGGTCCATAGAGATTCACGATGTCGCCGACAAATCGTCTACGCCATGCCTTAACCAGCGTGTGGGAGAGCGGTTCACCCGCCATGAAGAGGAGGCGGAAGTCGCGCAGCGACACGTCGTTGGGAACGAGGCTGAGCCAGGTTTGCAGTCGTGACGGTACGCTGTGCAGGATCGTCACTCGTTGCCTGTCCAGCCACGGCCAGAGCACGCTGGGGTCATCGATGGAACCATCCGGGATGCACAACCGCGCGCCACTGGTCAGCGGCAGAAAGATCTCGCGCATGACAACGTCAAACGAAATTCCGGTGACGTGGGCGATCCGATCATCGGGTCCGACCGCGAACTGGGTACGCTGCCAGTTGATGAAATGACTCAGCCCCGCATGACTGCCGATGACCCCCTTCGGTGTACCGGTGGTGCCCGACGTGAAAAAAACATACGCGGCATGTTCAGGGTATCTCACTCGAGACTCGCCCTCTGGTTGACCCAGGTGTCCGTGGCGCATCAGTCTCGCCTCCCCACGATCACGACCAACATTGATGAGCACCCGATCGGCTGCCAGTACCTGCGCGTCTGGTGTGACCTCACCGACCACTACCAGAATCGAGCATCCTGCGTGATCGACCATGAATTGCTGGCGCAGGGTCGGTTGTTTCGGATCGATGAGAACGAGCACCGCTCCACTGTGCATGAGGCCAACTATGCTGCTGATCAATCCAAACGATGCGCGGCCATACACTGCAACCGACGCGCCTGCTACAACACCTTGTTGGTGCAGTTCGTCGGTAAACTGTTGTGCAGCGGACCATAGTTCGGCGTAACACCATTCCGCACACCCGCAGGTGACAGCAACCTGCTCCGGCAGCCGCCTGGCAATGCCCTGCACCTGATCGGTAACACGCACCTGAGCCGGAGTGGCCAATTTGACACGCGGATCCGGCAGCAATCGGCCTGCCGAAGCGGTAAGCAGACCGAAGGCGTCCATCGAGCGATCCGGTGCTTCGACGACCTGTTCCAGCAGCAATCGATATTGTTCAAGAAATTGGATCATACGATCAGCACTGAACAGGTCCGGGTTGTATACCAGGTTCACGAGAATCTGGTCTGTTGCCAGTTGAACGTAGACGGTCAGGTCGTACTTCGACGGCAGCCCACCACTCGAAATCTGTTCGATGGAAAGCTCCGGGGATTGCCAACGAGGCTGGTCGACTGACAGACCATTGAACAACACTTGAACCAGCGGGCTTTGAGCAGTACTTCGCTCGGGATGAAGGATCTCGACGAGTCGCTCGAAAGGGAGGTCCTGATGTTCATAGGCGTCCTGCGCAGTATTGTGGACCTGCTTGAGCAACTCGTTGAACGACTGATTACTGACCAGTTCCGTTCGAATGACCAGCATGTTCAGAAACAGTCCGATCAACGGCTCATGTTCAGTGCGTGTACGACCGGCAATCGGAATGCCTGCAACGACATCGCGTTGGCCGGACAGCCGGCCTAACAGGAATTGAAAGGTGGCCAGCATCGTTGTGAACGTCGTCGTGCCAGCCTGTCTGCCAAGCGCTTCGATGGCCCTGGTCAGTTCAGAAGTCAGAACGAGGGAGCGATGCTCGCCACGCTCAGACCCGTGACCAGGACGCGCCCAATCCCCGGGAAGTTCGAGCACTCGAGGGGCATCCTTCAGCCGTTCACGCCAGTAATTGATCAAACCACTTTCGAACTCCCCTTGCAGGCGATTGCGCTGCCACCTGGAATACTCCGTATACCGTAGACGAAGATCTGGCAGTGGATTCGGATTCCCTGAGCGGAACGCCTCATAGAATGCTGATACTTCACTAATCAGCACTGCAATGGACCACCCATCGCAGGCGATATGGTGGAGTACCATCATCAACACATGATCGTCTGCATTGACGCGCAAGAGAGAGGCGCGAATCATAAATCCGCTGCTCAGATCAAAGATCACATTGGCCTGTTGTTGGCACCAGGAAGCGATCTCCTGGTCCGGCTCCGCGTCACCGTCCTTGCTCAGGACATCCTGCCGAAGTTCGAAGCGTTCAGCGGGCCGTATGAACTGTATTGGCTGGTCACCTTCCATGCCGATCGTCGTGCGCAAGGGCTCATGGCGTCGAATAACCTCTTGTATCGACCATCGCAACGCTTCCACATCGAGCTGACCGCGCAGCCTCAATCCGGCCGGCATGTTGTAGGCTGCGCTGCCGCCGTGCATCTGGGCAAGAAACCACATGCGCGCCTGGGCGAAAGACAAAGGAGCACACCGGTCCGACGTGAGCAGATCAACAGAAAGTGTCCTGTTCTGCGTCTCCCCAACCGGGTTGACCTCCTGCAGCAAATGCGGCAAAAACGAGGCCATTTCCGCAATGGTCGGAGCATCAAAGAGCGTGCGGAGCGGGATCTCGACTTTCAACAAAATCTTCAAACGCGCCCGGACACGCGCTGCGAGAATGGAATGCCCGCCCAGGTCAAAAAAATTGTCATGAATGCCGACATTTTCTAGTCCGAGCACTTCACACCAGATCTGCGCGACCTGCCGTTCCACCGGGTTTCGTGGCTCGACATGACCCTGGTGGAGGGCCAAACCGGAATAATCCGGCTTTGGCAATGCCAGTCGATCTACCTTTCCGCTTCGTGTCATCGGCAGATGATCAAGGTCGACAAACAGCGCTGGTGTCATGAACTCGGGCAACCGAAGTTTCAGTCGTGATCGCAGGCGATCAACATCCAATGCCCTCCCTATGAGATAGGCGACCAGACGTTGGTCACCAGGGTGATCCTCACGAATCATCACGACACACTGATGAATCGCTTCTTCCAGAATTGCCGCCTCGATCTCGCCTGGTTCTATTCGATAACCGCGCAATTTGAGCTGGTGATCAATACGGCCCAGAAATTCAAGCTCACCGTTGTCATTCCATCGAACACGATCGCCGGAACGATAGAGCCGTTCACCCGTCTCGAACGGCGATGGAACAAACCGCTCTGCCGTCAACTCCGGATGATTGAGATATCCTCGCGCGAGTCCTTCTCCGCCAATGCAGAGCTCACCAGGGACACCGATCGGAACCAGATCAAGATGACGGTCGACCACGAAGGAAGATGTATTCGAGATGGCGTGGCCGATTGGAACCGAGGCTGCGCCGTCCGCATCACACAACCAGTAGTGAGTATCGATCGTCGCTTCGGTTGGGCCATACAGATTGCACAGCGGAATAGACAAACACGCATGGAAGGCTTGAACCATCCCTCGGTCCAGTACTTCACCACCAACAAAGACCATTTTCAGTGACAGGCATTTCAAAAACGCTGGCACACTGAGCAATCCACGCAACATCGTTGGCGTCACCTGGAGATGGGTGATGCCATGCGCAAGCAGAGCATTGGAAAGCAGTTCAGGGTCAAGGTCCGCTTCCGGTTCAGCCAACACCAGTTGTCCTCCGACCATCAGCGGAGCCAGAAACTCCCACACCGATGCATCAAAATTGATGCTGGTCTTCTGCAGGAAGATATCCGTGGATAAAAAGTGGAAGCACCTGTTCATCCACTGCATGTGATTGCTGACACCCCGATTGGTAACCATCACTCCTTTGGGCGTCCCGGTAGAACCCGATGTGAAAATGACGTAGGCAAGGTTTTCAGCCGTAGTCAGTACAGGGGGATTGCTCGTCGGTGACGTTGACCAGAGTTCACGATCATCGTCGACAGAAACCGTGCGTATGCCATCAAACGACAACCGCTGTTTCAGCATCAGGTGGGACAGGATCAAGGTTGTTCCTGCATCCCGCAACATGAGCTCCAGACGATTCTGTGGATATCTGGAATCGAGCGGCATCCAGGCACCACCCGCCTTCAGGATCGCCAGCATGCCAACCACCAACTCCAGGGAGCGCTCCATGCAGAGCCCGACGATGGTATCAGCACCTACGCCAGCGGCTCTGAGAAAGTGAGCCAGTTTGTTTGCCTGTTCATTAAGCTGTTTGAAGGTCAGTGTATGGGCGCGAAAATGTACGGCAAGATGATCGGGTGTCAGTCTTGCGTGTTCTTCGAAACTCAGGGAGGGCAACTGACAAGCTTCATTCAAGCGCGGCTTGTTCGACTCCGACATCACCTGACGACGTTGCACATCCCCCATCAGTGGCAGCTGTTCAATTCTGCAATCGGGGTCGGCAACTATCTCCCCCAGCAAATGATGCAGATGGCCTGCCATCCGCTCGATGGTCGGTCCGCGGAACAGCTCGGTGCTGTATACCAGCGTAGCTTGCAACGAATCATTGCCTTCAATCACCGACAGGCTCAGATCAAACTTTGCTGATTCAGCTTGAAGAAGGACTGGCTCAGAAGTAAGTTGCGAAAGCTCGAGGGGTGTGAGCAGCGTGTTCTGGAGCACGAAGCTGACCTGGAACAGAGGGTTGCGACTCGTGTCGCGCACTGTCTGCAGATCACTCACCAGCTTCTCGAAGGGCACGTGCTGGTGATCATACGCATCCAGCGTGTACCCGCGAGTTCGCGCCAGGAGTTCCGTAAATCGCGGATTGCCGCTCAGATCACCACGCAGAACAAGCGTGTTCACGAAGAACCCGATCAGCTCCTCATCCTCCCGCCGGCTGCGGCCCGCAACCGGCGTTCCGATCGCGATGTCCTCCTGATTGCTATACCGCATCAGCAGCGTCTGGAACGCAGACAACAGCACCATATGCAGGGTGACCTTGTTTTGCCGTGCGAGTGTTTTCAGCGCAGCCGTCAGATCAGCCCGGATATCTAACGCCACCACGTCACCCCGGTAACTCGGCCGGGCCGGTCGTACATGATCCAGTGGCAGTTCAAGCGGCGCCAATCCCTCGAGCTGCTTGCGCCAGTAATCCAGCTGCCTGGACAGCACCTCTCCGGTCAACTGCTCTCTCTGCCAAACTGCATAGTCCTGATAGTCAGACGCCAGCGGCAACCACGCTGGCGTACGCCCTTCACTCCGGGCGGCATAGGCAATGGACAGATCATGCAGAAAAATGCCCAGCGACCAGCCATCCGATGCGATGTGATGCATCACGACCAGTAACACGTGCTCGGCCGCACCCAGACGCACCAGCAGGGCTCGGGCCAACGGCGGTTGGGACAGGTCAAAAGGAAGTTGCGCGGCATCTTTCAAAGCTCGCTCACAGGCCACAGCTTGTTCTCGCGGGGGAAACAGAGCGAGATCCTGTGTGTCCAGCGGAAAGCTTGTAACCACCTCGTGCTGCACCGGACCATCATCCGTGCTGGAATATCCCGTTCGCAACATCTTGTGCCGATCGATGACATCGTTCAGCGCTGCCTGCAGCGCGTCCGTCCGGATCGACCCAAACAACCGCCATGCCTGCGGTATGTTGTACAGTCCACCACCCGATTGCAGATGATCGACGACCCACATGCGCTCCTGCGCAAACGAAAGCGGCTTCAGGACATCATCCCGTTTGTCGACTGGGTGTGTGCTGTCCCGCAGGGAGTTCAGGCCAGTGAGGGCTTTCTGAGTCCCTCGCCCATCTATCTGGAAGTTGGGCTCCACGATCAGACTGCCGTCCGCCTTACCGTCCTTCTGAGCCAACGCACTTGCAAGATGGCTTCCGTCGGTACGCAGCCTCTCCACTTGTTTCACCAGACCTTCAATTGTCGGGCTTTCAAACAGTTGGCGAAGTGGCAGATCGATATCCAACGAGGACTTGATCCGCGCAATGACCTTCATTGCCAGCAACGAGTGCCCTCCGAGTTCATGGAAGTTCTCGTTGGTACCCACTCTCGCGAGCCCAAGCACTGAGCACCAGATGGAAGCCAGCTGTTTCTCAAGCGCCGTTTGCGGGGGTGTAAAGTCGACTCCAGGTAACTGTCCCGATTGACTTGGTTCGATCAGTGCCCGGCGGTCGATCTTCCCACTGGAAGTCTTGGGGATTGACTGCAGTTGGACGATGCTGGATGGCACCATGTAATCTGGCAGGCGACTTAGCAGGTGAGCGCGCAGTGCCGACAACGTCAGCGGTTGTCCTGAGGTGGAAACCACGTAACCGACCAGACGCTGGTCGTGCGGCGTGTCTTCACGCAGCGTTACCACACACTGTCTGATGTCCGGATGCTCACCCAGTACCGCCTCGATTTCGCCCAACTCGATCCTGAAGCCACGCAACTTGACCTGGGTGTCTGCGCGACCAAGGAACTCGAGACTGCCATCGACTCTCCAACGGCATAAATCGCCTGTGTGATACAGTCGCGCAGACTGGTCGTCAGAGAATGGATCTGCGACAAATCGCTCGGTCGTCAATTCGGGCTGGTTCAGATAACCGCGCGCCAGAGCGTCGCCGCCAATACACAACTCACCCGGCATACCAATCGGAACCAGTCTCATGCGTGCATCAAGTACATAGGCGCGTACATGCCGCATCGGGTGTCCTATGGATACGCGTCGCAGAGTTCTTCCGTTAGTTTCCGAAGCCGAGAGTTCAGCAGTGGTTGCAACGACCGTTGCTTCGGTTGGCCCATAACTGTTGAGCAGACGTACGCTCCCACCGACCTGGCGGAACCATGCATCCACCCGATCCGCTCTTGCCTCTTCGCCGCCAAATACGACGAGTCTCAGGCGCACGGGCAGAATCAATCGTTGCGCTTCCATCACCTCCGTCAATTGATGCCAGTAGGCCGTTGGTAATGAAAGTACCGATATGTCCCACGCAGCACACAGGCCCAGGAAGCTCACGGCGGAGTCGATCATGCCATCAGTGCGAAGGACAATCGTTGCTCCTGAAACCAGACCAGGGAAGATCTCCTCGACATGAGCATCGAAAGTGAGCGGCGCAAATTGCAGAATACGATCGTCAGGCGTCAGTTCGAGTTCCACCGCTGATGATCGTGAAAAAATGACCAGCGCGCGATGTTCGATGACGACGCCCTTCGGCTTGCCTGTGGAGCCGGAGGTATAGATGACATAGGCCGCGTCCTGCAAAGTTCCGAAGTCGTCCAGATTTTCGATATTCGCATCGAGGACAAGGGGCTCACTACAGTCGAAACATACCCTCCTGATGGCGCGGGGTGGCAGGTACGGAAGCCATTGCTCCTGTGTCACCAAAACGGCCAGAGACGCATCGTCCAGCATGAAAGCCAGCCGCTCAGGAGGACATTGCGGATCCAGTGGAACATACGCTCCACCTGCCTTGAGAATCCCCAACGCTCCCACCACCATCTCCAGCGACCGCTCAACAAACAGACCTACCAGCGCACCGGGCGTAATACCTTCCCGCCGCAGCCGGTGCGCCAGCTGATTTGACCGGCTGTTCAACTCACGATAGACAACCCGCCGATCTCCGGCAACCACCGCTATCGCATCCGGCGTTCTCGCAACCTGCGCCTCGAACAGGCGGTGGATGCAACGTTCAGGTGTCTTTTCTGGTGAACGATTGTTCCAGTCAACAAGCAGCTGCTGACGCTCGGCTGCGCTGATCAGGGGCAGATCTGCGATGATCTGTGTCGAGTCCGCCACAATACCTTCAATCAGGATCAGGAAACGCTCGCACATGCGCTCGATGGTCACCGGGGCAAACAGATCAGTGTTGTACTCGACAAAGCCCGTCAGTCCTTCCGGACCGTCGTGCAGATCGAGCGCAAGATCCAGTTTGGACGTACACCAGTCAATCTCAACGGCATCAACCACGAGCGTGCCAAGGTTCATAGGCGAACGAGGTGTGTTCTGCAGAACGAACATGTGCTGATATAAAGGCGTTCGGCTGGCATCACGCTCCAGCGGCAACGCATCAACAATCAATTGCAACGGCACATTCTGCCTGGCATAGGCCGAAAGCGTCGCCTCGCGTACCCGTCGTAGCAGTTGTTTGAAGTCCGGCCTGCCTGACAGGTTCGTCCGTAGTGGTAACGAGTTCATGAACAGGCCAATCAACGGCTCGGTTTCCGTCAGAATCCGTCCGGCACTCGCAAACCCTACGATAATGTCCTCTTGCGCCGTATAGCGGTACAACAGCACGTTCCATGCAGCCATCAACACCATGAATAAACTGGCCTCCTCAGACGAGGCGAGTTCCCGCAGCGCAGCAGTCAGCGATGCAGACACCTGGACCCGCACACGTGCACCATTCTGGGATTGGGTTACTGGGCGCGGATAGTCAGCTGGCAACTCCAGAACCGTCATCGCGCCTTCAAGTTCCTGACGCCACCATTCGAGTTGCCGCTTGGCCTGCGGGCTCTGCAGCGAGGCACGCTGCCAATCGACGTAATCACCGTACTGGAATTCGAGTTCGGGAAGCGGCGACGGTCTGGCATCGCAAAAAGCGGCATAGAGGTCGGCAAGTTCCGACTGCAATACCCCTTGCGACCATCCATCGAAAACAATGTGATGGGTCGTCAGTACGAGCCAGTGATCGTCGACTGAAACCTGCAACAGACGAGCCCGCATCAAGGGACCTTTCCGCAGATCGAACGGCAGGCGGATTTCTTCTCGAATCAGCCGCTCCGCTTCCGGCTTGCGAAAATCCCTGGGTAGACGCCGCAGGTCATTGAATGCGAGTTCAACGGACGCACTGTCGACGACCCACTGCTCCGGGTTCAACTCCGCAAGGCGATACACCGTTCGCAGAATAGCGTGACGACGGAGAATCTCATTCAGGGCGCGCTGCAGGATGGAAGTCTCCAGGGCGCCACTGAAATGAAGAACTGTCGGTCGATTGTAGGCAATACCTCCCGGTTCGAGTTGATCGAGAAGCCACATTCTCTCCTGGGCAGGCGAGAGTGGCTTTGGTCCATCCGACACCTTGTCAGACCGGTTCTCACCTGGCCCCAAACGCATTTTGCCAACCTCGGCGAGGCGTGCCAGAAGTTCGCGCCATTCCGGACTCAATCTGGCTACCTCATCGACAAGCTGCCGTCCCTCAGACTCGCCAGTCTGCCCGCTTAGCACCTCGACGCGAGCGGCCAGGTTTACGATAGTCGGCGCTTCAAACAGTTCACGCAGCGACAGATTGACGTTCAAAAACGATTTGAGTCGTGCCACAACTTTTGTCGCCAACAGCGAATGCCCACCCAATTCAAAAAAATCGTCATGGATGCCGACCTGTTCGAGGCCAAGGACCTCACACCAGATCTGTGCAAGCTGCCGTTCGATTGCCGAACCGGGTGGCACCAAGCCCGTCCTGAATTCGGATCCCTTGTCATCCGGCGGCGGTAACACGCGACGATCAATCTTGCCGCCTGGGGTCAGCGGCAACGAGTGCAGTTCGACAAAGGCGGTCGGGATCATGTAATCCGGCAATCGGCCCCGCAGATGGGTGCGCAGTTCCGATCGGGAAAGTGATTGACCGGCAACGCTGACCACGTAACCAACCAGACGCTTGTCGCCTGGTCGATCCTCGCGCATCGTAACAACGCTTTGTCCAACTTCCGGATGTTCCAGGAGCGCGGCTTCAATCTCGCCAGGTTCGATCCTGAACCCCCGCAATTTGACCTGATCATCCAATCGACCCAGAAACTCAAGATCACCATCCGCGCGCCAGCGACAGCTATCTCCTGTGCGATAGAGCCGAGATTCAGGCTGACTGGAGAACGGATTGGCGACAAACTTCTCTGCCGTCAATTCGCGCTGGTTCAGATAGCCCCGAGCCAGGCCATCTCCGCCTATATAGAGTTCACCTCGCACACCGATTGGCACCGGTTGCATCTTTGCATCCAGCACATAAACCTGTGTATTCGCCAGCGGCCGTCCAATTGGAATGCTGGTGGTCGCAGAACGCCGGGGTTCCACCCATTTCATTGTCGAGTAGATCGTGGTCTCGGTCGGTCCGTACCCGTTCAAGAGTCTGGCCGATCTTCTGCACAGAGCGTCCGCCAGACTTTCCGACAACACTTCGCCCCCACACAGAATCGTCAGATCCGGGTCGCCGACCCATCCTTGATTGACCAACATCTGCCATGTCACGGGTGTCGCCTGCATGACAGTTGCTCCACTCGTTTCCAGATACATCGACAATGCAGCCGGATCAACAGCAATGTCCTGCGGGACAATTTCCACGCTCGCACCCACCATCAGCGGGAGCAACAGTTCCACAATCGAAATATCAAATGTCGGTGTGGTCACGTTCAGGAAACGATCGGTAGCCGCAAAACCTGACTTCTGTGCAATCGAGTACAACAGGTTGACAACCGCAGAGTGCGGTATCTGCACACCTTTGGGTCGACCAGTTGAACCGGATGTGTACAAGACGTACGCCAGCCCATCAGCGCCTGCCGGAACCGCGGGAGCGTCTGCGGATCCATCAGTCTGGCGGTCCCCCAACTGATCCAGATACGTAAGCTCTGCACTGCCAAAAGGTACGCGTTCCTGCAGCTCACGTTGAATCACAAGATGACGTACGGCCGCATCCTCCAGCATGTACTCGAGACGCTGGACAGGGTGTTTCGGATCCAGCGGAACGTAGGCCGCACCAGCCTTGAGTATCCCAAGAATGCCAACCAGCAGATCGGGTGATCGCTCAATACACATCCCCACCAGCGTCTCAGGCAAAACACCGACATCTATCAGATGCCGGGCAAGTTTGTCCGCTCGCTCGTTCAGTTGCCGATAGGAAAGTTCCCGGTTGTTGAACACCAAGGCTATGGCATCGGGTGTCCGACCTGCCTGGGCTTCGAACAGTTCGTGAATACGCTTTTCGCGCGGATAGTCGACGGCGGTATTGTTCCACTCCACCAGCAACCGATGTCGCTCCTCATCGCTCAACAAAGTCAGTTCGTCGAGGCGACAATCCGGGTCTGCAACAACCTGCCGCAGAATATTCAGCCAGTGTCTGGTCATCTGCTCGATGGTCGATGCATGAAACAGGTCGGTGCTGTATTCCAGGGTCCCGACGAGCATGCCTTCCTGTTCCGTCAACGACAGTGCAAGGTCAAACTTTGATGTACTGGTGTGGACGGCTTCAGGAACTGCACGGATGCCAGGCATCTCCAGATTCGAGTCAGGGGTGTTCTGGAGCACGAAGCTCACCTGGAACAACGGGTTGCGACTCATGTCGCGTACCGCCTCGAGATCACTCACCAGCTTTTCGAATGGGACGTGCTGGTGATCATAGGCATCCAGTGTATTCCCGCGAGTCCGACCCAACAGCTCCGTAAATCGCGGGTTGCCACTGAGGTCACCACGCAAAACAAGCGTGTTCACGAAGAGTCCGATCAGCTGTTCATGCTCCAGGCGACTGCGTCCCGCCACTGGTGTACCTATCGCGATATCCTCCTGACCGCTGTACCGCATCAGCAGCGTCTGGAGCGCAGACAACAGCACCATGTGCAGCGTGACCTTGTTTCGCCTTGCGAGTGCATTCAGCGCACCAGTCAGATCAGCCGGTATACCCAGGGCCACCACTTCGCCCCGGTAACTGGGCTGCGCTGGTCGCGCATGATCCAGTGGCAGTTCCAACGACGCCAAACCCTCGAGCTGCTTGTGCCAGTAAGCCAATTGCCCGGCCAGCACTTCACCGCTCAACCACTGTCGCTGCCAGGCCACATAGTTCTGGTAGTCAGCCGTCAGTGGCGACCACGAGGGAGTGCGCCCGCGACTGCGCGCGGCATAGGCAAACGACAACTCACGCACAAAAATTCCCTGTGACCAACCATCCGATGCGATGTGATGTATCACGATCAGCAACACATGTTCGGTGGCGCCAAGATGCACCAGCAGAGCTCGGACCAATGGCGGTCGGGAAAGGTCAAAAGGGCGTTTTGATGCAACGTTCAACGCTTCGTTGCATGCCGCGCTACGCTCACCCATGGGCAGATGACTGATATCCAGCTCGTCCAGGGAGAACTTCGCCTCAATCTGACTTTGAACAGGACCATCAGGTGTGATGGCAAAACTGCTGGTCAGCGTTCTGTGTCGATCGACGATATCATTCAGGGCATCCCTGAGCGCATCCGGATGAAGCGTCCCGACAAGGCTCCAGCAGCGGGGAATGTTGTACACCGCACTGTTTGGCTGCAGTTGATCAATGACCCACATGCGCCCCTGGGCAAACGACAGTGGCCGCAGTCCGTCGCCCCTGGTTTGGAGCGGTTGAACCTCTGACTGAACGGCTCGAACTCCGGACCTGACCAGTCGATCGAGCAACTCACGTTTGCCCGGACTGAGTTTTGCGATCTGCTCTGCCGTAAAACGAGGCTCCTTCATGTCTTGTTTTCACGCAGCAGCCTGTCGACCTCTGCTTCGGACAACTGGTCGACGTATTCCAGCAACTTCGACATTGGCTCTTCCTGCGCACGCTCGACGACAAGAGAAAACTGCGCAATGGAGGGATGCCTGAAGAGTTCGGCAGCCGTCAGCTCGACGGTGAGATGATCCCGAATTCTGTTCATCACCCGCATCGCGCGGAGCGAGTCACCCCCAAGCGAGAAAAAATTGTCATGCACCCCGATGGGGTCCACTTCCAGCACTTCGGTCCAGAGTGAGGCCAGCAATTTTTCGACGGTTGTACCTGGCGCGACATATTCGGTTCGAAGCAGCGACCCCAGCTTCTCGTGCAGACCGATCCGCTGGATCTTGCCGGTCGGCCCTTTGGGTATGGCTGTGACAACGATGATCCGGGTTGGCACCTTGACTGGTACCAATCTGGCAAAGAGAAACGCTCGCAGATCTTCTTCACTGGCTGTGAAACCATCGCGCAGCACTACGGCAGCAACCACGTCTTCGCCCAGCGTTGCGTGTGGCATCGCAAACGTCACCGCCTGGCCGACGGCCACATGCTCGAGCAAGGATTCATCGATCTCGCGCGGAGAAACCTTTTCACCGGCTCGATTGATGATTTCCTTCAGCCGACCGGTGATGTACAGGTAGCTGTCTGCATCCAGGTATCCCTGATCGCCGGTACGAAACCAGCCGTTGGTGAAAGCGCTCTCGTCAGCTTGCGGATTATTGAGATAACCAGCGGTTACACCAGGTCCACAAATCACTATCTCACCGGTCTCGCCGACTTCCAGGATCACCCCGGCTTCGCTCATGATCGCAACTTCCGGACCGGCAGCCTTGCCTGCCGAGCCCGGTTTGCGTTCGCCGGGGGGCAAGGGATTGGAGGCCATCTGATGCGATGCCTCGGTCATGCCATAAGACTCGATGACCGGCACACCAAAGACTTCTTCCAGTTTCGTCATGACTACCGGAGGCAGCGCGGATGAGGACGAACGAATGAAACGCAGGTTATGGTCTTTGTGTATCGGCCTGTTCCTTACAACCTCCAGCACAGACTGATGAATGGTCGGGACAGCTGAATACCAGGTCGGACGTTTATTCGTCATCCACTCCGGAAATTGGTCGCCGTTAAAACCTGGCGTGCAGATCACCGATGCCCCGGCGGCCAGCGATGACAAGAGCACACCAACAAGGCCATGGATATGAAACAGCGGCATCACGTTGAGACAGGCGTCACTCGGGGTGAGCGCAAGTGTCTGTCTGACGGCCATCGCCGACGCGCACAGATTGTGATGTGTCAACGGTACCTTCTTCGGTCGCGAGGTCGTCCCTGAAGTGTGCAGTACCAATGCGACGTCGTCGGCCATCCCCGGCTCGGCGACGAGGTCAGGCATTGACTCGAACCCTGTGAATCGAAACCAGCCCGTCGACAGCGCTCGTGCATTGAGATCAAGTACCTTGATGCCAGCAGTCATCGCGATCTGGCGTGCCAGTGTGTCGACACCGGCTGGTACGACGATCGCCGTGACATCGAGGTCCGCGAAGTAGAATTCCAGTTCCGCCGCACCGAACTGGGGATTGAGCGGCGCACACGTCGAGTAAGAAGCGATCCCCAGAAACGCTGACGCCATGTCCGGACCATTCGGCAGAATCAAAGCTACGCGATCGCCAACACCTATCCCGTTGGCCCGCAGGACCCGGCCAACGTAATCGACTTGCCGGATCAGATGCGCATAAGACAGCGCGGGTGTACCGGGAGAACACAGGGCGGCATGCGTACCATCGTGTCCGCCAATGAGATCAAACAATCGGTTCGAGCGCAAACTGCCTGCGTCGACCTTCGTTCTGAACATTGTCTGCTCCTGCACTACCCTGAATGAAGCCTTCGCAAGTCGAGGTTCCCGGGTTTTTCGCCCAGGTGTTGAACTCACCAAAGCGCGTTAATGAATCGTAAATTTACCATACTATCCAAGGCTGAAGAATGAACCAGTCGGGCAGATTTGGACATCAGTGCTTGGCTGAAGGCCGCTTTCCGCAAATTGAGTCTGCGCTCACAAAAATGGCCAATTCAGTCGATAAACCGGTCTTGACTGACAGACCATTCGCGATTGCACCCGTCACTTCGCTTTTGCAGGCCAAAATGCGCAGCGCAACACATAAGGTCTTGCTCAATCGCCATCGCCAACCGGTACGTGGCGGGAGATAAATCCACCAGTCTTCTTGCCTTCGTCGGCGATGACTATTGATCCGTTGCGCATGACAGCAATTCCTTCGGCCTGGGGATGGCCCTGGAGGTGACTGGCACTCAACAGGTTGCCTTCGCGGTCAATAGTCAGCAATAGGCTCTGGCGTGCAGCGACAATGTGCAGGGTGTTCCCATCGATCGCCAGGCCAGAAGGACTGAGTTCTCTGCTCGACCCAGGCAGATTGAGTTTTCTGGCGAGATACACCCGGGCTCGCCGATCGCCTGGTGTCCACACCTGGATCATCAGCTTGTTCCGGTCCCTCTGTCGGAAGTTCTCCTTGCACACCAGCAGGAACTGCGTCGAATCGAACGCCAACCCTTCAACTTCACACCTGTCTTCGAGCCCGGTCGAAAACACTTCGAACGGTATGTCCAGACCACCTGACAACCCATTGATGGCTCGATACAGAACACCCCGACTGGTCACCAGCCATACGTCATTACCCGCAATGGTGATGCCCTCGAAGTCCGCAGCGATGACCGGATCTCCCAGTGAGAACAGCACGTCGACTGCACCGGTTTCGATGTTGATGCTGTAAACGTTCGCCAGTTCGTCAGTCACAGTCAGCAATCTGTTGCGATCCAATGCAGCGAGACCGGAAACCTCTCGAAGCGCGTTCGGCAGCTGCAATCGCTGAGCTGGCGCAGTATCCAGTGCTGAGGTTGACACTTCTCCACACGCTGCTGCTGCGCAGAGCGCCAGAACGGTGCAAAGACGACGTCTCAAATACTACCCACTACCCGGCTCGAAGCGCCGATGTCACCGGCAGCCTCGCCGCTCGCCATGCAGGCATTAGTCCACCAACCAGACCAAGCAGCAGGGCCAGCGCGATCCCACGTGTAATCAGTTCGGGCGAAACCGCAAAGTCGAAGGCCACCTGACTGAACGATGCATTGTTGAGTGTCGAGACGGTTGCCCCGTTGAACATCAGCCAGGCGATTACTCCACCCAACAAGCCACCCAACAGGGCAAGTATCATGGATTCCACGATAACTGAGGCTACCACCGGCGCTCCACCAAAGCCGATGGCTCGCAACGTCGCAATCTCACGGGTTCGGGCGGACACGGCAGAGTACATGGTGTTGAGTGCGGCAAACATCGCACCTATGCCCATAATCACGGCAACGGCATAACCAAACCCCTCGATCAGCCGACTCAGACTTTCCGATTGCCGGGCGAAGTACGTGGGTTCATCGGTGGCTTCCATGTCGAGACGTTTGTCAGCCTTGATCGCTGCAGCAAATTCCGGATAGGCAGCCGCCGATTGCAATTGCACCCGCAATGACGACAGCACGCCAGGACCACGAAACAGATCCTGCACCACAGGCAGATCCATCCAGAGTTCGGATTCATGTCCTCCGCCATCGGCGGTGAAAATACCCACCACCTTCATGCGTGCATCACGCAACCTGATCTCGGCGCCGAGATCGAGCCCGGCAAACTGATCCGCAGCTCCACGTCCGGCAATCAGTTCGGCCTTGCCGGGTTCAAACATACGGCCCTGCGTGATGCGAAGTTCCGACCGCAACTGCGCGCCGATCGGTGTCATGCCGCGCAGCGTGAGATTGGCTGGTGACCCGGTCACACGCTTCGGCACATCGGCAATCAGGTACAGCTCCGGGCTGAGCAGCGCCTGACCATCGCGTAGGGCGATGCCAGGGAAACCGGCAACAATGTTGGCCTGGGCAATGGACAGACCAGAGGAGAGTTCGCCATTGGCACCGCCTCTCA
>Ga0163144_10002596_pt1 | contig 41506 bp, 27 predicted proteins | sample OliLak19BULKMAT1_FD_123175 | JGI IMG/M metagenome (GOLD analysis project Ga0163144, IMG submission 123175) | Freshwater microbial mat bacterial communities from Lake Vanda, McMurdo Dry Valleys, Antarctica - Oligotrophic Lake LV.19.BULKMAT1 | ecosystem: Environmental > Aquatic > Freshwater >...
ACAGCGATCGACAGCGTCCCGGACTTCGTCGCGGATTGTCTGGTACTGTGCCACCAGGTCGATGAACGGAACGGGATGAGCGTTGTCCGCTGAGAGAGCTCGCGGGTGACTGCTGGACATGAGCGACTCCATTCGCTGCTGAATTCCCATCGTCCGGGAGGGCGCCCGGATTTGGCCCGGAAGGTACGACGTATTCCTCGGCACTGTCAAGACGAACGAACCGGCAGGGAATGCCGGTAACTGCTTGCCGAACTGCCACTTACAACCCGAAGGCCGGCTTCTGCCGTCTTTCCGTTATCGGACGAAGCCTGCGACAAGTTGGATGGATCACGGAGAATTGTCAGCGGCGGGAAAAACCAGGCCGTGGATCAATCGGGATTGCCCGTGTTGAATTTGCCGTTCCTGAAGAAGGTGCGAGTCACGGCCGCGCGACTGGTATGCAGCGAATCCGAGGATCCGCAGGCGAAGATCAGAAAGACGCAACATGGGACTTCCATAACGAATCACGCCGCTGTCGGCGGCCGAGTCCTTGAAGATCGAACGCGCGGCTGAACTTCGCCACGAGTACTTCAACGGTGAAATGTTTGCCATGTCCGGCAGATCGGCAAAGCACAGCATGATCAAAATGAGTGTTGGAGCGGGGTTACGCACCCAGCTGAACGGGCAGCCCTCCACGGCCTTTGACAGTGACTTGCGGATTCAGATACCGCGTGACGTTTTAGAAACCAGACTCACTCCGGCCAGGCGCGATTCAGCCGAACGCATGATCCCTACCTTGCATTGACCGCCCTGTCTCCCGCACAATGACGTGACCTGCCTGAAATCTGATGTCCGGAGTCTGATCATGACGGGAACTGTTCTGGAGCGCAGCCTGTATTCTGTTGTCAGGCGGTTGCAGAAGGTACGAGTGCTCCGCAGGCAGACCGTCTGCTGGCTGCTGCTGCTGGTCCCGGCCATTGCGGTCACGTTATGGCTTCCGGCAAGACTGGGATTTCTGCCGCCGGAATTCCCGGTGGTCCTTGGTGCCACTCTGATCGGAATTCTTCTCGCCCGACTGTTTGCAAAGAACCCGACGTATAACGAAGCTGCGCGGCTGGTCGAGCAGACTCATCCGGAACTCAACGATGCTGTCATTACGGCAGTGCAGGTATCTCAGCGTCCCGGCAAGCGCCCGTCGGTGCTGGTGGCGATGGCGATTCATGACGCCGACCAGCTGGCGAGACAGAATGACTGGTCGTCGTCGGTTTCCGGCTGGCAGATCGGCAAGTGGACGCTTCTGAGTTTTCTGTCGTTTATGTTCATGGTTTCAAGTGTCATGGCCGCCAGTCGGTATGGACGTGACCTCATTCGTCCGTCGACTGCGAAAGAGACAACCGAGGAAAAGAAGGCCGCGGAACTCCTGACTGAGCTGGTCATCGAACCTGGCGACACAGAAATTGAACTGGGGTCGGCACTGACTGTCGTCGCAACGTTTCCCGGCGTCGTTCCGACGCACGCCGCGCTGGAGTTCACGGACACTCAGGGCGTACCGCGTCAGATGGCGATGACAGAAACCGTTGACGTCGGCGTCTTCGCGGCACGGATGGAAGAGATCTCGGGCGACGGAACTTACAAGGTGCTGTATGACGAGGGAGAAGATTCCGCGAGAGTTGCGCCCCAGGTTTCTTCGTCGTTCCGGGTCCGCACTTACATCCGGCCAAAGCTGGAACAAGTCGATGCCGAGGTGTCGCCGCCGGCCTGGTCAGGTCGTCCGCAGGAAACGATTGAAGACGTCATGCGTCTGACTGTAACGGAAGGCTCGACCGTTGTGTTGAAATTGCGACTGAACAAGCCCGTCGCGCTGGCGGAACTGCGTCCGAAAGACGGCGCGGCGGTTGTGCTCACGCCGACGGCGGAAGATGCGGCCGTCGTGCAGGCCTCGTTGGTGATGGCCGACAGCAAAGCCTGGACTGTCCACCTGCAGGATGTGGACGGACGCACTCCGACCGACGAAGAACAAATTTCGATCAAGGTGACCGGCAACGAACCGGCGAAGGTCAAAGCCACGTTCCCGGGCCGGGATACGAACGTCTCGCCGCTGCAGGAGTTTCTGATTGAGGCGCAGGCCACCGACGACTTTGGAATCGTGAACTGCGGTGTGCAGTACTCCGTGTCTGGTGGCGAGCAGAACGATTTTGTCGTGAAGGATGAAGCGGACTCGCAGGACGAAGCCGCATCGACCCTGAATGCTGCGGTTTCGCACCGGATCGAACTCGAATTGCTCAACGCGGCCCCGGACGATCTTGTGACGTATTCATTCTGGGCCAGCGACATCGCGGTCGACGGTACCGAACGTCGCAGCTACAGCGACATCATGTTTGCCGAAGTCCGCCGCTTCGAAGAAATCTTCCGCGAGGCTGAGCAGCAGGGTCAGCAGGAACAACAACAGCAAGGTCAGCAGCAACAGCAAGACAGTGCCGTCGATGGTGTCCTGCAGCTGCAGAAAGAGATCATCTCCGCGACCTGGAACACGATCCGAGCGGAAGCAGACAAGCGTAAAGACGGTTCGTTCACCCGGGATGTCGGAGTGATCGCCCAGTCTCAGGGGCAGGCGATCGAGCTGCTGAAGAAGTCTCCCGAAGAACTCGGTGACGATGCGAAGACCGCGGCACTGGCTCAGGTCGCTGAAGCACAAATGACCGATGCCAGAGACAAACTCAACGCCGCGAAAGATGGCATGGATGGTGCGAAACTGTCCGACGCGATGCCGCTTGAACAATCCATCGTGCAGACCCTGCTGCGGATGCGGGCGGCCGAATTTCAGGTTCGCCAGCAGCAGCAACAGGGCGGCGGCGGGGGTGGCGGAGGCGGCAACAGTGCATCTCAGCAACAGCTGCAGCAGCTGGAACTTGACAACAGCCGCAATCGGTATGAGTCCGAACAACGGGCTCAGCAGTCGCAGCAACAGACCGCTCAGCAGCGCGAGCAGGTGCAGGTACTGAACCGACTCAAGGAGCTGGCTCGCCGGCAGCAGATGGTGAACGAACGACTGAAACAGCTCGAATCTGAACTGCGAACCGCCACCAATGATAAGGAGCGTGAAGAGATCGAACGAGAGCTCAAACGCCTGCGGGATGAACAGCGGGAAATGCTCCGTGATGTCGACGAACTCAGCGAGCGCATGGAACAGACCGCCGAACAGCAGAATCCCAAAGCGACTCAAATGAAGCAGCAGATGGAAGCAGCACGATCGAATGTGCAGCAGGCTTCACGAGCCATGGATGAAGGCCGGCTGTCGGAGGCGATCGCCGAAGGAACTCGCGCGGAACGGCAATTTGAAGAGCTCAAAGAAGAATTCCGCAACCAGACGTCCACGAAGTTTGATGAAGCCGTCCGCGACCTGCGCGACCAGGCTCGTGATCTCAGCGACCGTCAGGAACAGCTGGCTCGGCAACTGGCCGGAGAGAACCCGGACGGTACGCCGAATCAGGAACAACCATCGCTGCGGACCGATCGCAATCGTGAACAGCTTCAGAAGGATGCCGGTGAGCAGCGGGATCGGCTGAGCCGCGTCGTCGAACAGACGAAGCAGATGATTGAGCAGTCAGAACAAAGCGAGCCGCTGCTCTCGAACAAGCTCTACGACACATTGCGGGATATGCGGGAAGCGAAGCCCGAAGAGGCTCTCGAAGCGACAGAGCTGCTCGCGGGGAGAGGAATGTGGTCGCAGTCGCAGCAAGCCGAGCAGGTGGCTCGCAAGGGCATTGACCAGCTTCGTGACGGAATTGAGCAGGCAGCTGATTCTGTGCTCGGAAGCGAAGCAGAATCTCTGCGGCGAGCTCAGGATCAATTGGAACAAGCGACGAAGCAGCTTGCTGGTGAAGTACAGAATGCAACGGGAGCTGAAGAGTCTTCGGAACGCCGTCCGGGGCAGACCGGTGAACAGCCTCAACCCGGCGATTCTCCGTACAGCGAACGTCGACCAGGACAACGCGGCGAACAGAATCCTCAAGGGGGGAACCCACAGGAAAATGGACAGCCGCTTGAGAATCACCCGCCTGGTCAGCAAGGCCAGCAGGGTCAAAACGGACAGGCAGGACAATCCTCAAAACAGGATGAACCACCAACGGAGCGTCAGCCTGGTCAACAGGGATCACGACCCGGACAAGGCAATCCATCGGGCGAACCGCAGGACGGCGAACAACAACAGCGTCCCGGTCAGCAGGGGCGAGAGGGTCAGCAGCCGGGGCAGGCGGGACAGCAAGTCGAACAAGGTCAGGGAGAACAAGGACAAGGCCAACAAGGACAAGGCCAACAACAACCGGGGCAAGGCGGCACCGGATCTCAACTGCAGAATAGTGAGCCTCAGCCCGGTGAGTCACAGCAGGGTCTGCAACAACGTCCTGGACAGCAGCAGGGCGACGCTCAGAACGGTGGCGGAGGTCAGCGGCAGCCGAACTCACTGCGGAACGGTGGCCGCGAAGACCGTGGTGGCGGCGGGAACGAAGCCGGATCACGTCCGCTCACCGGTGACGATTTCAGAGAATGGTCCGACCAGTTGCGGGACGTCGAAGAGATGCTCGAAGACCCGGAACTCCGCAACCGTGTCGCCCAGGTCCGGGACCGAGCTCGCACGATGCGTGCCGAGTTCAAACGGCACGGTGAGATGCCTCAGTGGGATCTTGTGAAATCACAACTGCTCGGTGAAATGCAGTCACTTCAGCAACAGATTCAACAGGAACTCTCTAAGCTCGAATCCGATCGCGCGATGGTTCCGATCGACCGCGAACCTGTCCCGGAAGAATTCGATTCGCTTGTGCAGAAGTACTATGAACTGCTTGGCCAGGAACGCGGAGAGTGATGAATCGGTGCGGTTCGCTGGATGGAGTTCCAGGGCCAACTGCCGTATCAGGGTTCGGATGATGCTGTGACACCAGTTCGCGGCAGGTCATCGTGCGATCGCGATCGATCACCGGACGTCCGTAGCACGGCAGGCCCAAAGTAATCTTGTTGATTCGACGGGACTGCGATCCGCAGAATCAGTTCTTCGCGGCTCCGAGTTTGCGTTCCAGCCTCCCGGCCAGCAGTGACAGCGGATAACTCATGGCCAGGTACAGCAGTGCCGTCAGAATCCCGAGCTCGACGATCGCTCCGGTGTTGCGGGCGTGGATGTAGTATTCCTTGGACAGCTCGACCACGGTGATCACGCTGCAGACGGCGGTGTCCTTGAACAGAGCGATGAAGTCGTTGGTGACTGGCGGGATCACGATGCGGGTGGCCTGCGGAACGATGATCCGTCGCAGTGCAAGGTTGCGAGACATTCCGAGCGACAGGGCGGCTTCCATCTGACCTCTCGGAACGGCCTGCAATCCGGCGCGATAGATTTCTGCTTCGTAGGCCGAATAGTTGACTGCCAGTCCCAGCACCGCCGACCAGAACGCGCTGATGCTGAGATGGCTGCCGGGGATGAGTACGCTGAGCATTTCCGGGACGAGGAAGTAGATGACATAGAGCTGCAGCACGAGGGGTGTTCCTCGAACGAGTTCGACGTACAGCGTCGCGGGCGTTGCGAGGTACCATTTTCCATACAGACGCAGCAGAGCCATCAGCAGCCCGATGATCACGGCGAGTGGCATAGCGGTGACGGACAGGAGCACAGTCATTCCCGCCGCCTTCACCAGAAACCAGCCTCGCTGAGTCATGACGCGCAGTCCGCGCAGGGACTGCGACGTCTGCGGCGTGATTGATTCTGCGGAAGTCGTAGGATTGCCGGATCCGGACAGCGGCAGATTCAGTCCGGAAAATCCCCCGTCCGCGGCGGTCTCGATCGCGCGCAGGGCCTGGACTTCGTTCCACATTCCGTAGCGTTCGAAGATCTTTCGCATCCTGCCGTCACGGAATCCTGCCAGCATCGCATCATTGATGGCGGACAACAGATCCTTGTCTTCTTTGCGAACGAGTGCCACATAGAATCCTCGACCGACAGGCGGCCCGACGGCCCGCAGTTTTGGAAAGTCCTTCCTGTAAAACAGCCAGATCGGAAGATCCTGCACATTTGCATCGATGCCGTCCGTGCCCAGTTCGGTGCCGCGCATGGCGTCCGTGACTCCATCGAAGAGAGCGAGATCCACGCGGTCACCGGCGAAAGCCACGGTGTAATCTTCTGCGGCAGCACCACCGAGCAGCGAGACCCTGCGATTGCGGCCCGCCGGCTGTTTCAGGAGATCGTCCCATGACCGAATCGAATCGTCGTCGACTCGGGCAAGCAGCTGCAGTTCGTAGATGTAGTAGGGGATCGATGTGCCGCAGCGTTCAGCTCTGTTCGGATTCCATTCGAAGCCGTTGAGCACAATATCGATGTCGCCGCGGTCGAGCAGATCGGGAAGTTTGTCCCACTGTCCCTGCTGAAACTGAGCCTTCACGCCGATGTGGGATGCGATCAATTCGGCGAGTTCGACTTCAAAGCCGATCAGTCGGTTTGCATCATCTTGTGCGGGGTACACAAACGGCCCGCCGCCTTCCTGATCAGCTCCCCAGATGAGTGTGCCTTTGGATCGGAGTGATTCCAGGGAATCCGCTCGGGCTGCCGCGATTGCGTTGGCGATCAGCAGAACGACGATGACCAGAATCAGGCGGCGCGATCGTCCCAACAGAGTGACTCCGCGTGCTGCGAGGTGAGTGGTGCAGAAGCCGTTGAACCACCGGCGTGAACCCGGTGGCGGAAGAGTGGCGTGCGGCAGTTCATTCCGCAGCCGCAGCTTTGGCCGTTTCGAAATCCAATGTCTTCTGTCGGTCGTCCTTCTTCTCCAATTCCCGAAACAGGAAGCTGGGCTGGATGTCTTTGTTGTTCTGATATTTGCCGGAATTGTACTCCGTGATCTCGCCCAGGACGGTGTGATAGAAAACCTGACAGACCTGCACGCCGGGGTAAACGCGGATCGGCTGGATGGCGATCATTTCCAAGGTCCAGTAGCCACGAAAACCGACGTCGCCGAAGCCGGCCGTGACGTGAACAAACATGCCGAGGCGTCCGATCGATGAGCGGCCTTCCAGCATCGGAACGAGGTTTCTGGTTTCCGTGTATTCGATTGTACGGCCGAGGTACATCTGATTCGGCTGCAGCACGATTCCCTCAGGCGGGATGACGATGCGACGGAAGCGATTGGGCCGCTTCATGTCGAGCACGATTTCTTCATAGACCAGCAGTTCATCGTGCAGCCGCAGGTTGTAGCTGTTGGGGTTCAGCTGATCGTCGCTAAACGGGTCGATCCGAATGTCTTGACCCAGCCGAGCCTTGATTTCGCTGCCGCTCAGAATCATGGAGCACCTGCCGATCCGGGAACCCGGAGACGGCCGCTGAAGGATTGGGCTCGGGAGAGGTCTGCCGCGATGCAGATCGTCTCGCGGCGTACGGTGCAGATGCACCGGATCAAGGCAGAGTAAGTCAGCGCGGTTGTGGATTCAACCAGACCGCCGCCGCAGGACAGCATCCGCCCGAATTCGATGGTACCGCTGAAGAAAGATCGGGTAAAGGTTAACGACAACGTTGCCAAGCGTCTGCGCGATCCCCCATTTCGGCCATCCGATCGAAAATGCGGACCAAGGCGATGCGACGCACATCATGAACATCACCAAATGTCCGCGCTCGCCGCTGATCGTCTCATCACGGAACTTCTGCAGCGATATGCGATTGCGGACGAATTGATCATCAGGATCGGACTTCCTCCCCCGGCGGTTGATGAGATCGCCGTTCGTTGCCAGCTGTTTGAAGAGGCCGATTCCGAGATATTCGTAGATCCGCAGACCGCCGTTGCCTCGGTGACAGGGCACTAATCTTCGCCGAGCCAGTCCATGAGAAAATCATCTTCACTGGACTCACGGCGTGTCTGCTTGACTCGTGCAGTAGACGATCGTGAGGCGTCCGGCATTTTTGTTCGCGAAGGCCGGTCCACTTCGAGGCCGGCTTTTTCCATCAGGCTGCGGGCAAACGGGTGCTCCTCTTCTGGTGCCGGAGCATCGCCGATCACGATGTATTCAATCCGGAAGCAATGCTTGGCGATCTGCACTTCATCGCCGGGAGTCAGCACGCGGGAGGCACAGCGTTCGCCGTTCACCTTGATCCCGTTGCTGCTGCCGAGATCCCGGATGTACCAGTAACCTTCCTTCAGCTCAAACTCGCAGTGGTGCGAGGAGACGTTCTGGAAGTCCAGCTTGATGTCGCAGGACGAGCGGCGTCCGACGAGCAATTTGGGACCGGTCAACGGGATCGCATCGCCGCCGCCGCAGGGAATCAGTTGTCCAAGCATTGTGGAACGCATCTCCATCATCGTTCAAATGCTCATCTTTTCCGAAGTTCGGAAAGCCGCTTCGATAAGCTTTGATCAAAAGTTGAGGATTTCCGGAAACGCCAGAGTTACGACAGGAACAGGGATAGGCACATACCATTCCGAGAAATTCTGATTCGGGCAGCAGAAGAGCTGACAGAGTTCCCGGCAAAGTCCAACCACGCGGCAGAGTCGCCGAGGCGATGAGGCTACCGCAAGAGATTCTGCGGGTCAAACTTTTTGAGGCAGAGAACTTAGGAAATTGATGGGTGCCGTCGTGAGCAATTTCTGCACGGATCATCTGCACAGTGTCTGACGTTTCGAGATCAGGTTCAATGGGCATGAACTGCCTGATTGGCGCACTTTGACGGTGTGTCAGGTTTGAACAGACGGTGTTGCGGTTTAACTCATCAGCCGGCAGGCGACAGCGTCCCGTTCTTTCCGGGATTTCGAGGAGACCGGACGCCAGTGCGTGCCGGCTGATATGCAAGACACTCAGTTGCTATCGGTCGCCGGTTGCGGACAATGGCGGTCGTCGGCAGAGGGACAGGCGTTCGCTGGGCCGCAGGGTTCAGAGGAAAGTCCGGGCTCCACAGGACACGGTGGTGGGTAATTCCCACCGTCCGCGAGGATCGGGAAAGTGCAACAGAAAGTAAACCGCCGATCGGAAGGCCGCTTGCGGCCTTCAGGAGGTAAGGGTGAAACGGTGCGGTAAGAGCGCACCAGCGGTTCGGGCGACCGAGCAGGCTGGGTAAACCCCATCGGGAGCAAGGCCAAGCAGAAGGAACGGCGACCGCGAGGCCGCCACGAATCGGTCCGATTCGTCACACCTTCGGGTCGGCTGCACGAGGTGCTGAGTAATCAGCATCCCAGAGAAATGAACGCCCGCGACAGAACCCGGCTTATCGTCCCTCTGCTGACGATTTTGAGGATTTGTGAATGAACCTGTTTCCCTGCGGCAATACCCGCCGCGAGTTTGTCTGGCAGATGGGTGGCGGCTTCGCCGGGCTCGCACTCACATCGCTGCTGGACAAGGACGGATTCTTCGGACGACATGCGGCTGCCGAATCGGCGCGGCGCGAAGGTTCGGCGCTGGCCGCACGACCGGCTCAGCTGCCGACGAAGGCGAAATCGTGCATTTTCCTGATGATGAACGGGGCGCCCAGTCAGGTCGATACGTTCGACTACAAACCGACGCTTGAGAAATACGCTGGCCAGCCGCTGCCGGAAGGCAAGAATTACATCAACTCGGGCGGTCGCAGGGTTGGCTTCCTGACGCCGGCGTTCCGCAAATTTCGACGGGGCGGTGACAGCGGGCTGATGATCTCGGACTATTTTCCGAATGTCCGCAAACACGCTGACAAGCTGGCTGTCGTCAAATCCTGTCACACCGACAGTCACGCACACGGCAGCGCCCTGGTGGCGATGAATACCGGCAAGACATTCATCGGTCGGCCGTCGCTCGGATCATGGTGCGTGTACGGTTTGGGAACACAGAACGAGAGTCTGCCGGGCTATGTGGTGATCCTTGACAAACGTGGAGGTCCGATCAGTGGTCAGCCGAACTGGTCCAGCGGTTTCATGTCGGCCGCCTATCAGGGCACGCTGTTTCGACCGACGGGCGATCCGATTCTGGACTTGCGCGGCCCGTCGCACATCACTCGCGCGGCTCAGCGATCGCAGCTCGATCTGCTGGCCAAGCTGAACGAACAGCACTTGGCAGCTCGTCCAGGCGGCGACGAACTGGCCACGCGGATCGGGTCGTATGAGCTGGCCTTCCGGATGCAGACGGAAGCTCCGGAGGCGGTCGATCTGGCTCAGGAGTCCGAGTCGACTCTGGCTATGTACGGCGTCGGAGCAGCACCCACGGATGAGTTCGGACGCAACTGCCTGGTCGCTCGCAGGCTGGTCGAACGTGGCGTCCGGTTCGTGCAGCTCTATTCCGGCGGCGGGCATCTGGAAGAAACATGGGACGCTCATGAAAGCATCGAGAAGAACCACGGTCGTCACGGAGCAGAAATCGATCAGCCAATTGCGGCTCTGCTGACCGATCTGGAACAACGAGGTCTGCTGGAGGACACTCTAATCGTTTGGGGCGGCGAGTTCGGACGCATGCCGTTCAGTGAAGGTCAGAATGCACCCGGTCGCAATCACAATCCCTACGGCTTCTCGATGTGGCTGGCCGGAGCTGGCGTCAAGGGCGGCATGTCGTGGGGTGAAACCGATGATTTCGGGTTTGAAGCCGTCACGGATCGAGTCCACCTGCACGATCTTCACGCCACGATCCTGCATTTGATGGGTCTGGACCATGAGAAGCTGACTTGGTTCCACCAGGGCCGGGATGAGAGTCTGACGGACGTGTTCGGCAGCGTTGTCAGCGGAGTTCTGGCATGAGGCGAATTCATTGAAACCATTCGAAACTTCGTCAGCGACCGTCCTGGAGCTGGCGGTACTTTTCCTGGTACTTCTCATACAGCTGAGTGTGCCTGCTCGTGAGGTCGACTTTGCGGCCCTGAATCCAGGCGGCGGTGATCTGAGTTTCCGTTTCCAGCGGATCGCCATCGCTGATGAACAGAGTGGCGTCTTTGCCATTCTCCAGCGTGCCGACCCGGTCGGCGATGCCAAGGATTTCCGCCGGCCAGGTCGTGACGGATCGCAGAGCATCCTCGTGCGGCAGGCCATACGCAGAGGCTGTGGCCGCCTGATAGGGCAGGTTGCGGGTGTTCCAGGTTTCTGAACGACCTGAGCCCGAGATGCAGAACTTGACTCCGGCCTGCCGCAGGCGTTCAGGCAGGGTATACGCAGCGTCATAGTCGTCGTGATCGCGTCGAGGAGCCTTATGAACGGCATCGACAATGACGGGTACGCTGTAGCGACGCAGCAACTCGGCACACATTTCCGCGTCATAGCCTCCGAAGATGATCACCTTCACGTTTTGCTCAACGCCGAACGCGACCGCCGCCTGAATTTGCTCGGCTCGATCGGCCGTGATCAGCAGCGGGATCTGGCCATCGACAACCGGGATCATCGAATCCAGCCGACTGTCGAACGGCTGTTCAGCGGGATTCGCTTCTCGGGCTTTGTGATACGTGCGAGCCTGCGCGAACAAATCCCGCAGTGACTTCAGTGACTGATTCCGCGCTTCACTCTGTTCGTCGCCGTCCGGGCGCTGGCCGGGCGGCTGACCGGGTGCCGGTGTCGGACCAGGCCGCGGGCCGCGGGTCATGAACGGCGACGCGCGAGGCCAGTTTACGACCAGCGCCGAATTGGCTTTCAGAGTCATGTCTTCATACGTCCAGCCGTCCATCTGCATCACCGATGCCTTGCCGCTGACCAGTCCGCCTGTCGGGGCACTCAGCGCGATGAGCACACCATTGGCCCGTGTCACAGGAATCAGCTCACTGTCCGGATTCACAGCGACGTGCGCGCTGACGTTCGGATTCAGCAGTCCGGTTTCGGCATTGTCGAGCGTGGCCCGAATCGACGAGATTTCCTGCAGTCCGAGATGCGAATGAGCCTCGATGAGGCTCGGATAGACGTGCTGTCCCATCAGGTCAATCACGTCGGCGCCTTCGGGCGGTGCCATGCGCGGGCCGATCTCGGTGATCTTTCCGGCATCGAAGACGATCGTCCCTTGCTCAATCGGCGGTCCGGTGAGTGTATGGATGACGCCGTTGATCAGCGCGATGGGTTTCGTTTGCGGCGCCCCGGGGATTTGATCGGAGGCCGGGAGCGATGCCGATGAGGTCGTGATCACGATCAGGCCGAGGCATGTGATTCGCAGCATTTTCCGTTTCCAGCTCAATGAATTCTCGTTCCCTGGCTCCAGCCTGGAGCCTGGGAACGAGGGGGCTATTCCTGAATCTTCGCGTCATCCTGATGGCTGAAGTGATGGCAGAATTCATCGTGACGAGGCCAAAGCGCAGCCGGATCGAAATCGCGTTCTCCGACGCTGCGCATTTCTTCTCCCGAGGACAGGACTTTCTGAATCAGAGTATTCCGCTTCTTCAGAGACTCCTGCTGCATCTGGTCGTCATCGTCACGATGAAAATAACGGCGCCCGTCGATCCACGATTGTTCGCAGCGCGTGAAATTTGACAGCGGGTCGCCGTTCCAGACGACGAAGTCCGCGTGCTTGCCGGGTTCCAGCGAACCGACCAGATGGTCGATACGCAGCTGTTTCGCCGGATTCAGCGTGACGAACTTCAGGGCTTCCTCCCGAGGCACTCCGCCGTATTTGATCGCCTTGGCTGCTTCCTGATTCAGATGACGAGCCAGCTCGCCGTCGTCGGAGTTGAACGACACCACGATGCCCTGATTGTGCATCAGCGCGCCGGCGTGAGGGATCGCGTCAATGACTTCGAACTTGTAAGCCCACCAGTCGGAAAACGCCGACGCCATTGCTCCATGTTTCGCCATCTCGTTGGCGACCTTATAGCCTTCCAGAATGTGCTGAAACGTGCCGATTGTAACGTCGTACTCATCGAGAATTCGCAGCAGAGCCAGAATCTCATCCTGCCGATAGCTGTGGCAGTGAATCCAGCGGCGGCCTTCCACGATCTCACGCAGAGCTTCCAGTTCCAGGTCTTTTCGAGGTGGCAGTCCGCGGCGATGTTGTTGCCATGCGTCGTGCTTCTTTGCATAGTCACGAGCCGCCTCGAAGGAATTGCGATAGACCTGCTCCACGCCCATGCGGCTGTTCGGATATCGTCCGCCGCCTTCGGTGCGGTTGCTCTGCTTGACGTTTTCGCCGAGTGCGAATTTCACTCCCTGCGGCGCTTCGGCAAACTTCATCTGTTCGCCGGACGAGCCCCAGCGAAGTTTGATTACCTGGTTCTGGCCGCCGATCGGATTGGCCGATCCGTGCAGAATGTTGGCCGAAGTCACGCCGCCGGCCAGTTGTCGATAAATCGTAATGTCGTTGGCATCGACAAAGTCTCCGACGCGGACTTCACACGTGATGGCTTCGGTTCCTTCATTGACGCCGCCATCTGTGGCCATGTGCGAATGACAGTCGATGATGCCTGGTGAGATGTGCATACCTCGCACATCGATGACGTCGGCACCTTCCGGAATCGCGACCTCTTTGCCGACCGCGACAATGCGGCCGTCACCGACGACCAGTGTCCCGTCCTCGATGATTCCGTTCGCACCACAGGACCAGATCGTCGCGTGAATGAACGCGGTGAGTCTTGAGACTCCGGGGACTTCACTGCGACCGAATGCTCCCAGCGGGTAATTGACTGCGAAGGATGCTGGTTCTGATTTCTTATCGCTCTCCTTTTCATCCGGTTTGGCTTCGGCGGTGGCACCATCGGCTGGCTTGTCTTCGGCTGGCTTCTCGCCTTCTGCTTTCGCTTCAGCGATCTCTGCCGCAGGCGGATCACTTCGCACGGCGGAAGCAATGACAGTGCTGCCATCGGGCCAGACAACGCTGCCGATTGCCGCTGGGCGATCTTTGATTGCGGTATCCGTTTCGGTCACGGTCAGCGACAACCGGACGACGCCTTCGAAGCCCCATTCCTTGCCGTTGAAGGTCGCGGAGAACGCGGTGTCGGTCAGTTTCACGCCTTCAAGATCCAGCACTTCTTTGGGCTTCGGCTTCTCAGCAGCGGATGACTTCTTTTCGGCTTCACCCTCGGCCAGTTTGTTCTCAGCGGCGGCGGCAGCGGCAGCGGCAGCATCGGCCTTGGCCGGATCGGCAGAAGGATTGCCTTCACCGGCCGGAGGATTCGGAGGGTCATCCGGCTTTGCTTCCGCTTTGTCTTCGGGACGGGTTCGTCCGCCGCGAGTCTTCTTCGCGTCCGATTTCGGAATCGGCTGCCGGGAGACTCGGCCCTTGAGCCGGCCTTCGCTGTCGGTCAACTCGATATACAGGCGATCCGGGAACTCTGCAACCTTTTGCAGCTGCAGCTCGAAATGCCCGTCGAACTTGCGCGCGGGCTCGGGCGTGTGCTCGAACCGAGTGCCCGAAACCCATGTCTCGACGATCTTTGTTTTCTTGTCGAACAGGTCACCGTCGGTGACGACAAAGCTCGCCAGCCGACCGGCCTGAACCGTTCCAAGTTGTTCGCTGAGCCCGAACAGTTCGGCCGGAGTCACCGTCAGGGCGCGCAGTGCGGATGTCTGTGAAAGTCCTCGCTCGACTGCCTTGCGAAGTGACTTCAGAAACTCGGTCTTCGACTGCAGGCGATCGGTCGTGAAGGCAAACCGAATCCCTGCCGCGTCCACTCGTGCGGGATTCTCAGGAGCGATATCCCAGTTCAGCAGCGATTCCAGGGTCACATCCTGAGCCGTCTCCGGAGTGCCGACATTCGGTGCTCGGGGAAACGCCAATGGAAGGATCAGTGTCCGCTTCGTCGAGGCGATTTCATCGAGCCGCCGGTATTCATTGCCGCTGCCCTTGATGATCAGTGTCAGCCCAAACTCGGACGCAAATCTGTCGGCTCGTAACGCGAACTGTTCGTTCGATGTGGAAATGATCACCGGCATCGCTCCGCTGATCGCCGGCTGCAGCGCCGCGAGTGCATCGTTGTGTTCCACTGCCGGCAGCGTTGAGTCCGCAGCCACTGCAGCCCGGGCATCGCGATACCATTGAGCGTCATACATCGCCTGGCGAGCTAAAGCGACAGCTCCCATCGGACTGCCCGGATATCCGCCTCCCCCGCGGCGAGAGACCGTCAGTTGGACGTGCTGGGCAACATCTGCAGCAAGGAGAGTCGTGTTTGGCTCTCCGCCGGCCGTCGAGACCATCGCGCTGCGGCCTTTGATGACACCGTCGGCCGGGGCCACCAGCTGAGCGACAATGCCCTGTTTTCGAAGGGAACTCAGGTCCTCACTCGACGTCAGCTGCTCGGCGATCGAAAGCTGCGGTGTGACTTGTCCATTCCAGTATCGAGCTGACCCGATCAGACGATCGGTCGAAACGGTCTGCTCGGAATACGCATCAATGAACCCGGCGTAAATCGTCTTGCCAGCCAGACTGATCTCTTTGGCTTCCGCCGGAATTTTGACATTCGCACCAACTGCTTCGATCTTGCCGTTGCGGATGACAATGGTTGCAGCATCGAGCGTGATCTCGGGACTGACGACAACCTTGGCGCCGGTCAGAGCGAACACATTTGGCGGAAATGATCGCAGCGCCTGCTGGGGAACTGAAGTCTGGTCAGCCGCGGGAAACACCGCACCACGGCTCGCCAGGGAACCACCGCACACAAACAGGACAAGCAGGGCCCGCAGCATCTTGTTCAGTCCAAAAAACAGCGACTCAGAATCTCTGGCACGGCCGCCTCGACCGTGGTCTTCGTTTTCATTCAGCGATTGGCCGTGCGGCAGAGGAAAGGACACCCGAAGGTTCAAAGAGGCGAATCGCAGCGAATCTTTCCCTCGTGAAACCTCGGGTTACAACCGGCAGTCCATTTTCTGCTGTTCGCCTTGGCATGCGGAAGCACGGGGGATCCGGACAAAAACCAACGAGTCGCCCAAACTACCGCAATCGCCCTGTTTTTCCACTGTCAAACCGGAGGACTCATGCTGAAATCCAGGATTTGCCGACAATTGGAGGTGCGAATTGAAGCAGACATGCTGACTGAAAGCACATCGCAGTTAGGAACGGTACTCTCCGAGGCAAGCGTTTTCCGCGGCGCGAGACACTGCGATTGTCATGCCGCACCAGGGCCGGCATTCACACTGGCGATACCGATGGCGTCGTCGAATCAACGACAATGACGCTGCCCGTTCCTGTCGCGGGCGTGCTGTGATGCTTCCTTCTCAGGGTCAAATGAGCAAACACAGCGCCAGCGACGGCAGCGAACAGATGTCCCTCCCATGACACATGCTGTCCAGCTGTTGGAAACAGTCCCCAAAAAAGACTTCCGTACAAGACTCCTACCAGAATCGCCGACGCTGACGAGGCCACTTTGCGTTCGTACAAACCAGCCGCGATCAAATACGCAGCCAGGGCATACACCAGCGCGCTGGATCCGACGTGAATGCGATCCCGGCCAAGTGCCCACAGCATCACTCCGGACAGAACCATCAGGCAGATCAGGGTTCGACGCGCATTAGTCCGTGTCATTGCCAGGATCAGGAGCAGCACCGTCAGAGGCACCGTATTCGCCAGCAGGTGCTGCATGTTGTCATGTAGAAACGGCATCGTGAAAATGCCGCCAAGTCCCGAAGCAGATCGCGGTCGCAGGCCGTAATCATTCAGATTCATGAACGTCGCGGACAATGGCAGGTTAATGAGATACACGAGCCAGATTAATCCCACGAAAGCCAGAACACTGAACAGGTTTCTGCGAAGTTCCAGTTTCATGAATGTGTTCCGAACGAATGGGCTGACGGGAAGAATAAGACCGACAGGACGAAATGATCAGGGCGATTTCTATTCACTGTCCACTGCAAACGACACATTTCAATGAACGGATCAGTTCGGTTTCAGAGTAATCCAAATCCACGGTTCCTCACAGATCGAACTTATCAAACTCTGTCACTTCTCCTGTTGTCTCACGGCGCGCCGGGACTCCGTTGGCGGGTACTCCTGACAGCTCGGCGAACTTTCATTCCCGGTGATTGATGTCACAATTCTGATACTCCGAGCGGTCGTCGTTGCGACACCTGGAGTGCGGCGGCTTGACGCCGCATTGGTTTCTTGTGTCGCCGAGTCCGATCGTGCCATTCGCCTCTGACTGACCATGTCCGTCTCTGAAATCCTCTCACAAAACCTGCAGGCAATCTCAGCCGAGATTCGTTCGGCCTGTGTACGAGTCGGACGTGATCCGGCATCGGTCAGGCTCGTCGCAGTGACCAAGTATGCCGAATGGCCGTGCGTGCTGGAACTCAGCCACCTGCATCAGACGTTCGGAGAGAACCGGCCTCACCAGCTTGCCGAGCGTCAGTCACTTCTGTCAAATGTCGAATGGCATCTGATCGGCCAGCTGCAACGAAACAAAGTCCGCACAGCAGTGATGCACTCTGCCATGATTCACTCGGTGGATTCCCTTCGCCTCCTCGAACGTATCGCCGATATGGCCACAGATCCAGACGTAAATCTGCGACTCCTGCTGCAGGTGAATGTGTCCGAAGAAACTTCCAAGTCGGGCTTCACGACCGAAGACCTTTGGAATCAGTGGCCGAACATCCTCAAATTCACAGAACGAGTCCGCATTGACGGCCTGATGACGATGGCTGCGGAATCAGACAACCCGGAAGACGCTCGTCCCGTGTTTCGATCACTCCGCGAACTTCGTGACCGGCTGGTGTCTCGCCATGACTCAAACACGGCAGGCCTGACTCTGCCGGAACTCTCCATGGGCATGAGCGGCGACTTTGTCCCGGCGATCGAAGAGGGTGCCACTCTGATTCGCATCGGCAGCCGAATCTTCGCAGGGCTGAATTGAATCATGCAGGATCTTGTCCGACAGGAAGTCTTTCAGGCCTGCAAGACGGTCATCGTCAAGATCGGCACGAACGTGCTGACGACGAACAATGACCGCCTCGACCTCGACCGCATTCAGTGCATCGCCGATCAGATTCATCGGGTTCAGGAGACGGGTCGGCGAGTCGTCCTCGTCTCCAGCGGCGCGGTCGGCGCGGGGATCGGAATTCTGGGACTGAACCGGCGTCCGGATTCTCTTCCGGAACTGCAGGCCGCGGCCGCGATCGGGCAGCCTTCACTGATGCGCACCTGGGACGACGCGCTGTCCCGCACCGGGCATCGAACGGCTCAGCTGCTGCTCACGGGCAACGATTTCCGCAACCGTCAGCGATATCTGAACGTGCGCAACACGATCCGGGCATTGTTTGATTTCGGAGTCGTCCCGATCGTCAATGAAAACGACACAGTCAGCATCAAAGAAATCGCTGTCGGAGACAACGATCAACTGGCGTCGATGCTGGCCACTCTGCTGCCCGATCCGTTGCTGGTGATTCTGTCAGGGATTGCCGGGCTCTATGACGGCCCGCCGTCCGATCCAGCGAGCAAGGTTGTTTCGCTGGTTGAAAAGCCGGATGAGTCCCTGCTGAAGCTGGTCGCAGCGGAGCAGAGTACTCGTGGCCGCGGCGGCATGGGATCGAAACTCAAAGCCATCCTTGCCGCTACCGGCATGGGCGAAACCGTCATCCTCGCCAGCGGACGCAGCGACACGGTGCTGGATGACATCCGGGTTGGCAAATCAACCGGGACATTGTTCCTCGCTAAAGGAGAATCACTGCCAGCGTGGAAGCGCTGGATCGGTTTCGGGGCACCACCTGCAGGAGTACTCATCATCGACGCCGGCGCGACTCGGGCCGTTCGCGAAGCCGGTCGATCTCTTCTGGCTGTCGGGATCACTGAAGTTCATGGCGAATTCGAACCCGGTGCTCTGGTCGGTCTGCGAACGAAGGACGGCACGGACATCGCGCGGGGCCTTGCCAACTATTCGTCTGACGAAATCCGCCGCATCCAGGGCCGCCGCTCCGATCAGATTGCCCTGGCTCTGGGCCACATCCCGTTTGCGGAAGTCATCCACCGCGACAACCTGGCACTGACGGGATTGTGACGACTCTGCCGAAGTCCGGGATTCCGCGGGCCGGAATGCAGGCTCAGGTTGCCGCGAATCAGCAGCGTGGAAGGGCGTGATGCAAAGACTCGACGTAGTTTTTGAGGAGATACTCATGATTCTGCTCCCGGATTGCGCTTGTTGCGAATGCACCTATGCTGGTTTCCTCGAACAAAGCCTCTGAACGGACTACTGATTGGCATCGGATCATTGCGGCGCGGGGTGATTCCCAAACAGACGTGTTCAGGCCACGGAAACGCGCTTTCACGCTGGTTGAACTGGTGATGGTCGTATTGGTGATCAGCATCCTGACATCCGTGGCAGTGACCCGGATCTCGACTCAGCTGCAGGGCCATTCCGTGGACTCGGCTGCCGTATTGTTTCAGACGGATCTCAAGGCCGCTCAGCAGGAAGCGATTGCCACCAGCAGCGCAGTGACCGTGACGGTCAGCCAGCTGACTCATACCTATACAATCGCCGCGATTCGAAACGGTGTCGCAGCCATTGTCCGATCCGTGAACCTCAGCAGCGATCCCTGGAATTGCAGCATCGTATCTCTGCTCTCAGGCAGCGCGCGGACGCCCGTGAGTACCGTCGCGCTCAGTATTAACGGCGCGGGAATGTTCGGCGGGGATCTGGAAATTCGTCTGATATCAGGCAGTGCATCGGGGATCGTGAAAATTGAGGCGAATTCGGGGCGGGTCTTAATCGAATAGCGAATTGATCTGCAAGAAGGCTGGCCGGGTGACGGAAAGTTCGAGTGCTGCAGAAACAACCATTATGGTGTCAGGTTTACCATTCAGGGGTTCAGCAACGACGCACGGCATTCCGCGGCGCCAAGGGTTCACGCTGGCGGAGCTGCTGGTCAGCGTCACGGTATCAGGGTTAGTGATGGTGAGTCTCGGGTCGGCTCTGACAATTGCAACTCGCAGCATCCGGCCGGATGCATCGTCGGCAGTGACGCTCGACGCCGCACGCTGCATGAGAACACTTCAGGAGGATCTGCGATTCGCGACTCGGATTCTGGATCACAGTGCGACATCCATCCGTGTGCTGACGACCGATGCGAATCGGAATGGCAGTGCCGACCTTGTGCTGTATTCGTGGTCCGGGGTTTCAGGCGGTGATCTGACTCGCAGCGTTGACGGAGGCATCTCGATTCCCGTCTGCGAAGACGTGACGGACTTCAATCTTTCACTGGCGACAGGGAACGACACTCAGGCAGTCCCGGCTCCGGCCGTCGGCGGCAGCGAGATTCTGCTGGACGAGTACACATTAACATCCGGGACGACAGTCGTCAGCGTCGGATACACCGATGCATACGCCCAGTCTGTGCATCCGAAAACGTTTCTCTCGACGGCGTTGCTGGGAAGCAGCGATGAATGGCAAATCACTCGTGTCGACTACTACGCATCGAAGGCGACGTCTGACGACGCCAGCACATACGAGTTTGAGATCGATAAGGCCACGGCCGACGGTTTATCGACTCACGACGAACTGTATTCGGTCACACTGGATCCGGATGACGCATCCGGATCGGGAGGCTGGCTGAGCGTCCGCATGGACGGCCTGCCCTGGCTTGATGCGACCCAAGGTGTCTCACTGAAATTCACCTGGCGGTGGGGCTGGAATCGTCTGACGCTGCTGGAAACGGCGAGCGGTTCCGGCGACGGATCTCAGACGACCTATTCCAGCTCGACCGACTGGCTGCGGCCGGCGACGAATCGAAGTCTGCTGTTCAAGGTCTTTGGAAAAGTCCGCAGTAAGACTCATCAGGATCAGCAGGAACCGGCACGGCGATTTCAAATGGCCGACATTCGTCTGGCGGCAGCATCTCTGACCGACGGTCCGCTGTATGGTGCGGCGGAGTTTCTCAATCGGCCGCTGGATGCAACGCTGCTGGCCGATACGGATTTCTCAACCTACTCGATCACCGACGACAGCAACCGTGACAGCCTGGCCGACTGGTCGCTGATCAATACATCCAGCACGAACTCGTCTGCTGTTGCGTCGGGCAAATGGACTGCCACAAACAAAGCGATACGGCTGACACCGACAATTGCAGCAGGTCAGCAGGTTGATCTGCGAGTCCATTGCCGTGACACGACATCGTCGTCCGGAAGTGTTCTCGCGCGAGCAGCGGTCTCTCAGCTGACCGGTGGGCAGAGCGTGTCGGCGATGGCCTACCTGACACTGCAGTCCGACGGGACGCAGGAGCTGGCGATCTACGAAGAAACTGGCACGAACACGTTTTCCCTGCTTGCTCAGTACCACACACTGGCTTCAACGCAGCAGGAACTGCGACTGGTGTTGAATCCGCAGCATCAGTCGCTGGCGGTCTGGGTCAACGGCGTCTTCATTCAGTCACTCTGCATCAAACCACTGGCGGCACCATCGCTGCCTTCGACAGTGCAGATTCAAGCCTATGGAAACTCGTGTGAGTTCGATTCGTGCAACGTACTTACTCGGTCGGTAACTACGACGGAGACCGTGCTGCCATGAAGCGAAGCCCGTGCAAATCTGCTTCATTCAGGCCGCTGCGTGGAGACCAGAGCGGCGAATGGCACCGCAGGCCGGCTTTCCCGGGCCGGCCGCATTCAGCATGCACGGCCCTGGAAGGCCGCCCTGCTCGCGGGTTCACGCTGGCGGAGACAGCAATGGCCGTACTGCTGGTGAGCTTGCTGGTCGTGGGTTCGCTGCAGTCTCTGTCGGCGTCGTTTCAGACCCATAAGTTCAATCAGAGCCGGATTCGTGCGTCGTTTCTCGCTGAACAACTGCTGGTCGAAATCTCTTCGCTGAGCTGGTCTGATCCGCAGGCTCCCGCGACGGCTGGCACGATCGGACGTGACACTGGAGATCCTTCGACGGTGACTCGCCGCGATCAGCTGGATGACATGGACGACTTCGATGACTGGAGCGAACTTCCCCCGGCCACTCGAACGGGTTCCGCTCTGGCAGGAATCACAGGACTGCGGCGGCAAGTGTCCGTGGAAAACATCTCCACGGCGGATCCGACGGCAACCGTGGCCGACAATGCCGACACCGGTATCCGGCGAGTGACGGTGATGGTTGATGACAATGGAACTGAACTCGGTCGCGTGTCGGCATTGCTGACTCGCGTTGATTCCGCGATGCGGTCGGGCATTTACGAACAAAGGGCGATACCGAACGCGGGCGGAAATTGATGTTCGGTCAAGCTCGCTGAATGACTCGCTCCGCTCAACGAACAGTTCAAACGGACATTCAGTCAAATGCGAACCACAAACCAATTAACCGCACGGATCGGCACGATACCGCCGCGCATCGTCGCACGCCGCGGAACGCTGTTGCTGCTGGTGCTCATGACGGGGACGATCATCGCCGTGATCAGTCTCGGCGCGCTGGTTGTACAGAGCGTCTATCTTGACCAGACGACGGCTATGAACGACGCCACCCGGGCTCGCTGGGCGGCTCGGTCGGGGGCAGCGCTGGCGGCCCGGGAGATTTCAGGGGTCACGACCTGGAGGAGCACTCGGACGCCAGGTGCCTGGTACTCGAACGTCGTTCTGAACAACGGTAAGTGGTCGCTGTCGGCTTCGGACCCGACGGACAGCAGTTTCTCGGACAACTCGTCCGAGCCTGTACTGTTGGAAGCCACCGGTCAGTTCGGAGATGCCATTCAGAAAAATGCCGGGCTCTGTCTGGCAGAAACGACACTGCGGCAGCCGTTGATGTTTCACGCCTGTTGCGGCGACGATCTGACGTTTGACAATGCAACCGTCGAAGGCTTCGGCTGGATTGGTGCCAGAGATCAGGTCTCTGTCAGCGGAACAAACTCCGTCCGATGCGACGTGATGACCGGCCAGGTGTTCTTCGGTACCGGGCTGCTGAACCGCATCGTCTCCGGCAAACCGATCGATCCTTTGCCGACATTCTCCGACTTCAGCGAACTGACGAGCCTTGGAACTTCCGTCTCTTCATCGGCGATTCCGTTGGCATCGGCGTCCACGGCGGAAACGATTCTGAATGACGATTTTGACCGAGGCGACGCGGGCTGGCAGGTTTCTCCGTCCGGTTCGCTCACGGTCAACTCCTCGGGCGGATCAGGCAACTCAGACTGCGTGACTGTGACGGGCCGCACATCGTCGTCTTGCGGGATTATTCATGACGTCACCGGGATTCTGCAAAAAGGCCTGCAGACACAACTGTCCGCGGCGGTCCTCCCACTAAGTTCATCCACGCCGTTTGAGCTGTCGCTGATCGTTACAACCACCGGTGGCACGTCCACCGCCGCGAGCTGGACGTCCGGGTCAGTCAGCTCGAGCAGCAATTACAGCAACTTTCAGACGATTTCAACCACGCTGACTCCGTCATGGACCGGGCGTCTGATCTCGGCTCAGCTGAAGATCCGCACAACAGGATCCGGCTCGGCCGGGACACAGAATTTTCGGGTCGACAACGTCAGTCTGGAAGTGTCGTCCGCTCCTTCCGGAAAGGCGATCTATCGCCGGGTGATTTCAACGGCGACCAATCCATTCGGGGTCACGTCCAACAGCAATGGCATTTATGTGCTGAACCTGGGAGGTGCCGATCTGACCATTTCGAACAGCATGATTGTCGGAACTCTGATCATTCAGAATGCCGGCACAGTGAAGGTCGGCGACGGCCCGGTTCAGTGGCGTCCGGCTAAGCCCGGCATGCCCTCATTGGTCGTCGACGGTGACATTTTGCTGTCGTTCAGCGGATTCGCCCTGACGGAACGTGAACTGGGAGCGAACTTCAATCCGTCAGGAACGCCTGATGAAAATGGCAGCACCGATTCGAACCAGAACGATTCGTACCTGTCTGCAATCCGTGGTCTTGTCTTTGCATCGGATGACGTCACCGTTTCCGGTGATGTGCGTCTGAACGGATGCCTGCTGGCGGCGGACGATCTGACGATTCAGCACCGCGCGACATTCGAAAGGGCTCCGCAGTTCTTTACCGTGACTCGCCAGTCGACTCATGCGACGGAGTCGTTTCTGCGGGAGACCACCGGCGTGACGCGAAGCTTTGATTAGCATATCGCACCATCGTGCAGCGCAGCGTGGCTGGTGAGGGCCGCCCGACATGCGATAATGCCTTCGGATTGCCTGGATCAGCCCGATGTCGTGCTGACGAGCCGGGATTGAGTCACCGAAGGATCGAATTCGATGCGTCGTCTCATACGAGCCTCGGCCGGAAGCGGGAAAACGTTTCAGCTCTCCGGGCATTTTCTGAGACAACTGTTTCTCGGGCATCAGCCCGAGGCCATTCTCGCGACGACGTTTACTCGCAAAGCTGCCGGCGAAATTCTTGGCAGAGTGCTCACGCGACTGGCCGAGGCGGCTGACAGTCAGGCCGGGGCCGCGAAGCTCGGCGGATTTCTCCAGCTGAAGGAGGTGACCTGCACTCGCTCGCTCGCGCTGCTGGCGGATGTCACAAGGCAGCTGCATCGGGTTCGAGTCTGTACGCTCGACAGCTTTTTTCAGCAGGTCGCCCGGAGTCTGACGCTGGAACTAGGACTGCCGCCCGGCTGGAGCATCATCGACACAAACGCTGAGCTGGAACTTCGCGAACAGGCGATCGACGCCGTGCTGTCTCAGCATGTGCCCGACGACGCCCGGCAGCTGATGCAGATGCTGGCCAAAGGCCGCTCGAAACGCAGTGTGCGCTCACTGATTGATGACACCGTCAGTGCTTTCCATGAACTGTTTCTGCTGACGGACGACGCGGCCTGGAATCAGCTGCCGAAGTACAACCGGCTGACGCAGGAACAGCGCGACCAGGCGATTCGTGATCTCTATGCCTGTCCGCTGCCGACCGACAAGCGCTTCATCAAAGCCCGCGCGGAAGATGTCGCGCGTTTTCAGGCGGAGATGTGGGACGAATTCATCGACAAGGGAATTGCGACTAAAGTTCTGAGGGACGAAGAGACGTTTTACGGCAAAACGCTGAACGATGAACTCGTCGGGCTTTATCAGCGCCTGCTGACTCATGCGAAAGCCGAGTTGCTGGATCGCCTGGCCATGCAGATGAAGGCTGTCCGGAATCTGATGACTCGCTACGATCGCGAGTATACACGGCTGCAGGCAGAACACGGCTGGCTGAAGTTCGGCGATGTCACTCGGATCCTCGCCCGATCGGCGGGAGCCGCCAGCGGACGAAGGATGAACTTTCGCCTGGACAGTTCGATCCGCAATCTGCTGCTGGATGAGTTTCAGGATACGTCGTCTGATCAGTGGCAGATTTTGAAACGGCTGACGCACTCCCTGGAACAGCATGACGACGCCAGTTTTTTCTGCGTGGGCGACGGCAAGCAGGCCATCTACGGCTGGCGCGGAGGCGTGGCGGCAATTCTGGATGCCGTCGAGAGCGCCGTTCCCCACATCATCGCGGAGTCACTGGACAAGAGCCGTCGTTCGTCACCGGCAGTGATGGAAGCCGTCAATCGGATCTTCCGACACATTGATCTGCACTCAAACCTGGAAGACTACCAGGCCGAGTGTGTGAAGTGGGCGAAGGAGTTTCCGGAACACTCGACGGCCAACGAAGACATGCCAGGTTATGTGTGCCTCCGCACATCGCCACAGCTGGAGGGTGACAACGCCGAGGAGAAGCGCGGTCCGTGGTTTCGTTGGGTCGCCGAACAGATCCGCGATCTGCACCTTCAAACTCCCGGCGCGGAAATCGGCGTGCTGACTCGAAAGAACAGCACCGTTGCGAGACTCGTGCATGAATTGACTCTGCTGGGAGTTTCTGCCAGCGAAGAAGGCGGCACACCGCCGACTGACAGCCCGGCGGCACTGGCTCTGCTGTCGCTGCTGCACTTCGCATCGCATCCTGCATGCACCGTGTCGAGGTTTCATGTGGCTTGTTCGCCGTTCGCCGCTGTTGCCGGATTGTCGGACTGGAAAGATCCGACTTTGGCGACAGCAGTGGCCGCTCGATGGCGGGCTCGACTGCTGGACGACGGTTATGGCAAAACTCTGCAGGTGCTTTCAGAAGCCGTGTCGGAACACTGCAGCGATCGTGACCATCTGCGTCTGCAGCAGATCGTCGCTGCCGGCTGGCAGTTTGATCAGGAAGATTCGCTGAATCCCTGCGAGTTCATCCGGCTGCTGGAGAACAGCAAATTTCAGAGATCGGCACCAGCCCCTGTGCGCGTCATGACGGTGCATCAGAGCAAGGGACTGGAGTTTGACGTTGTGGTTTTGCCCGAGCTGGATGGAACGATTTTCCAGAATCCTCAGGCTGCGTTCACCGGACCGGCACCTGGCGAGGCTCCGGATCGAGTCTGCGTGTGGACAAAGAAATCACTGCGGCCTCTGCTGCCTGTGTCGCTGCAGGCGGCATTTGACGACACGATTTCGCGGCAAGTATCGGAGAGCCTGTGTGTGTTCTATGTCGCGCTCACGCGGGCGATTCACAGTATGCACTTGCTCATTTCTCCCGTGGCCGGCGACAAGCTGCCGAAAACGTATTCTGGTCTGCTGCTGGCATCGCTCGGCGGCGGCAACCAGGCACCGCCTTCTACTACGATTTATCAGACAGGTGAGACGGACTGGTTTCAGAAAGTCCCCGAACTGCTCGATGCCCGGACGCTGCGGTCGTCAACGGAAAACGCATTCGTGCCGCGCGTGCGACTCGCGCCGATGGCTGACGGTCGCCGTCGCGGTCTCTGTAGACGGGCTCCGTCACGGCATGATGAGACTCGGCTGTATCTTCCCGTCGTGGCAGCTGCCGTTGCCGGACATGCCGCTCAGCCCGCCGCAGAATCGCGGGCCGCCGCGGCGAATCAGCCGGCCGTCGATGCCAGAACTCGCGGGACCGTCTTGCATGCCTGGTTTGAGTGTATCGAATGGCTCGATGAACCTGGTGGCGCCCCCGATGAAACTGCGTTGCGGGAGCGAGCCGCAGAGTTGACCGTGCCTGAATCCACTGTCGACATCCTGTTGCGGGATTTTCGGAAAATGCTGCGACTGCCGCAAATCGTGATGGCCGTCTCGAAAAAACTGGCAGGCGGTGCTCAGATTTTCGCTGCGAATCGTGAATCACTGAACGCCGGACGGGCGCTGCTGAGAGTGGAACGCGAGCGCGCTTTTGTGCGGCTGCACGAGAACCAACTGGTCCAGGGCACGATCGATCGGCTGGTGATGGTCACGGAAAACGGTCGACCGGTCGCCGCTGATATTCTGGACTTCAAAACCGACCGGCTCGTCGGGGATCGTGAAGGCTGGATTCAGAGCAAGCAGCAACATTACGGCCCGCAACTCGCTGAATATCGAGCGGCCGTCTCCCACTGCTTCGGAATACCGATGTCACGGATCAGCTCCCGGCTGCTGCTTCTGGAAGCCGCCTTAGTGGTCGAATCCTGAACTGCCTGCGTCTTGAAATCGCTCAGTGCATTGTCGCAGGATTGGACATTGTCGTCCCGATCCCGGTGAATCACCGGGACACTTTCTGCCGTTCGCCTGAAGCGGAATCCAATGCTTCATTTCGCACTTGGCAATGATGAACTTCTGACTAAGATCCAGCTGCGAAGGACGGCAAGCAGGGTGGATCGCAGCGACTTCGTTCAGAAAACCGGCTGCGTTCAACGGATTGGCATACCAGTTGCGGTCGGTATGAATCCATTCCTGACCTGCTGCCAACTGAAGCTCCGGGCTGCGTGCCACACGGGGTTGCAATTTCAACGCTGGGTTTATTCGTTTCCATCAGCCTCGGCTGACCGAAGCGGTTTCCATCCTGGTCCGGGGGTTCCGGACGGTGCTCGCGTGGTTCATATGGAGATGATCAGTCTGTTCTCCTGATTCCTGTTCATTTGCGAGCATTCATTGAAACGGCTTCGACCGCGAAAGCAGTCGAAGCCGTTTTTTTATCATCACACAGATGTCGTGGCCGACGCTGCCAGCGTCGAATCGGATGCTGGCAGCCTCCGCCACGATGCGCAGCTTCATCTGATTCCGGCTTCATGTCTGGTCAATCACGGGACTGCCAATTCGAGCCGGGCTGCTTAAAGGTAAGTGATGTTAGACCACGCCTACCCTTCTGTCGCACGCCCTGCCCTGCCCGTGCCTTCGCCTGCGATCGATTCGCGCATGCGAGTGTCGGCCTGGACATTCTTGAGTTCGTAGAAGTCCAGCAGCCCCAGTTTGTTGCTTGCGAAGGCATCGGCGATCGCCTTGGGAACTTCGGCTTCTGCAAGGACCACGGCCGCTCGGTTCTGCTGAATGCGAGCCACCATTTCCTGTTCGCGCGCTCGGGCTTCTGCGCGACGCTGCTCGGCTTTGGCCTGAGCAACCCGCATGTCGGCTTCTGCCTGGTCCGCGGAAAGACGTGCTCCGATATTCTCACCGACATCAATGTCGGCGATGTCGATGGAAACGATTTCGTATGCCGTCTGAGCTTCCAGGCCCTGGGACAGTACGCTTTTAGAGATACTATCAGGATTCTCCAGCACGAGCTTGTAGGACGACGTTGACCCGATTGCCTGCACGATGCCCTGGCCAACTCGCGCGATAACCGTTTCTTCCGTCGCTCCGCCGATCAGTTGCTGGATATTGGTCCGCACGGTGACTCGCGCACGAGCCCGCAATTCAATTCCGTCGGCCGCAACTGCCGACAGAGTACCCTGAGTTCTCTTCGGGTCCGGACAGTCAATCACTTTCGGATACACGCTGGTTTTAACGGCTTCCAGAATGTCGCGTCCGGCCAGGTCGATCGCCTGCGCGGTGTTCCAGTCGAGCGGAATGTCGGCCTTCTCAGCGGCGATCAAGGCGCGAATGACGTTCGGTACATTTCCGCCGGCGAGAGCATGAGCTTCCAGCGCTCGTGTCGAGATCGGATACTTCTTCAGCAGCCCGGCCTGCACTGCCATGACTTTGCTGCGAACGATGACGACCGGGTTTACCCGTCGCATCCTCATGAAAAACAGATCGAGCAGGCCGATACCAGCGCGAGTCATCTTGCATTGCAGCCAGAGACTCGCAAATTGTGCGAAGACCGCAAGGACGACGATTCCGAAGAGCAGGCAGAAGACAAGAAGTCCCCATTTGACGGCGTCGTTCATCTGAGCCAGCATGACGGGCAGCATCGTGATCTCCGGAAGAAGCTTTGCATTACCATTCGTTACGTGCGTTCGGTGTAATCCTCGGGGATATCGAAGTCAAGCCGGCCGGTCTCGGGGTGATTGGGCGGGTGCTGCGAATCAGCGTCCGTCTCCTCCCGCACCCGGGCAGTCGGATCTTCGGAAATCTCTTCCCTGACATCATCGTCCGTCAGAGGGCGGACAACAATGCGGTTGGCTTTGGCTCCCACCACAATCACAGCAGTCTTTGGCTCGACAACCATTCCGATACTTTCGGCATGAAACCGTTCCGACTCGATTTCCACCATTCCGCCGGGTGTCATCAGCGTGAGTGTCACTCCTCGTCGGCCGATCAGAGCCTCGAGCGGATTCGGCGGCAGCTTTTCAGGGTTCGGCACCGGCCGAAGGATGAATCGACTGCCGAAGCTGGTCCGCTGCATGACCGTGATGGCTCCGAACAGCGATCCGGGGATTCCGGCCACCAGCACCGTGAGGTAGGTCCAGAAGAGAACCGGATTTGTGCCCCACCACGCCTTGTACGCGCTCCAGAAGGAGACGATGAGTGAGATCGAAGCAACGATCAGAATCATTCCGAAGCTGGGAATGAAAAATTCCAGCCCCAGCAGAAACAATCCCACGAGCAGCAACAGCGTTGCCAGAATTCCGGCATCCGGCATGGTCAGGTCTCAGGAGAAGGCAGGGGCCACAGCTTCGCGACTCCGACGCGGCAACGAATAGCGGAGAGTCTAATGGAACGAACCGGAAAATGGGAGGATGCTGTGACGTCAGAATTCCAGCTGAATCTCGCCGCACCGACGAGTCGGGGCTGTGTTGCCCCGAGGCTTCGTGCATCATCTTTCAGAAAGATGCCACATTCCACTGCAGGCTCGCGCGTTCGAGTCAATTCCGGCGATCTGCGCGGGTGTCCTCGGAGGGTTCACACCCTCCGCTCGCCCGGGAAGGTGACTACATCCGGATTGTCTGCGACCGATCAGGGCCCACTGACACAAGTTCGACCGGTTTGCCGACCAGTTCTTCGATGCCCCGGACATAGGCCTGGGCCGCCGCCGGCAGTTCCGCAAAACGGGTGATGCCGGTGATGTCTTCATTCCATCCGGGGACTCGGCGAAGGACCGGTCTGGCCGCGGTCAGATCTTCGCATCGGCTGGGCAGAGTTCGGGTCAAGCGGCCATTGATGTCGTACGCTTCGCAGAGAAAGAGTTCCTCGAGCCCGCTCAGCACATCCAGCAGTGCGATGGTCACACTGTCCACACCGCTGATCCGCGCGCTGTAGCGTGTCGCCACGGCATCGAACCAGCCGCAGCGTCGGGGGCGTCCGGTGATTGTTCCGAATTCGTTGCCGGCAATGCGGATTCTCTGGCCGAGTTCGTTGTCGAGTTCCGACGGAAACGGGCCGCCACCGACGCGCGTCGTGTACGCCTTTGCCACGCCGATCATTTTGACGATGGCTCGTCCAGGAACTCCGCTGCCACTGTGAATCCCGCAGCCGGAACTGTTGGACGAAGTCACATATGGAAACGTGCCGTGATCGACATCCAGCAGACTTCCCTGAGCGCCCTCGAACAACAGCCACTTGCCGTCGTCCAATGCGTCCAGCAGGTAACTTGTTGAGTCGGCCACCATTGGGCGCACGCGATCGGCGGCGGCCGAGTATTCGCTGATGATCTGGTCGGCATCCATCTGCGTGCCGTCGGGATCGAGCGCGTTGAGGATCTTCTGTTTGAACGGGACAATCTCCCGGACCTTTGCGGCAAACGATTCACGACTGATCAGATCGCCGATGCGGATTGCGTGCGACCGTCCGACTTTGTCGCGATAGCACGTTCCGATGCCGCGCATTGTGGTGCCAATTGCGGCTGAGCCTCGTGATTTTTCCAGAGCCGCCTCTTCCAGCAGATGCCATGGGCAGATGACATGCGCCCGGTCACTGATCATCAGACGACCGGAGACATCCAGTCCCCCGGCGGCCAGTCCATCCAGTTCTTTCAGCAACGCAAGAGGACTGACGACGACTCCCGGCGCGATGACGGACCTGACGTGACTGTGCAGAATGCCGGTCGGGAGCAGACTGAGCTTGTAAGTTCTGCCGTCAAACTTGACCGTATGGCCCGCATTGTTCCCGCCCTGATAGCGGATCACAATATCATGTTTTTCCGTCAGGAGGTCAACGACTTTGCCCTTGGCTTCGTCGCCCCACTGCAGACCAATCACAGAAGTTGCCGGCACAGAAACGCTCGCTGGTGAGAAAGATTGTCCGAAACGAAGGAACGCAAAAAAACCGGACATCGGTTGGCACCGAAGTCCGGTCGGGAATGTCCATAGTGTACAGTCAAGGGTGCGAAGACCAATCATGCGAGGCGGAATTCTGAAATCCAGCGGAGGCTCGAACGACCGTCGCGGGAGAAGCTCCGCCAATGGCGCACGAGCGGAAGTGGCGGAAATGGTGCAAAGGCGAGTGAAGCCACCGGGTGGGCTTATTGCGGGAGTTTTATGCCACCCGGCCAGTCGCGGCGTCGAGAACCTATCTCATCATATGCACGTCGTTTGGCGGAATCGCGTGAGGGGCATGAACGAGCGTTTTCTGCGTCGGCCAGCCGGATTTCAGAATGAGGACGATCACGCTGCGGGCGGACAGCGGATAGTGATCGTCATGCGACAGGGCGGACGGTTTGACCGTCGGAAGACCGGTGTCCGCAAACGGAATCCAGCGTTCCGATGGCTTGTGTCGCGGCAGTTTGAACTGCACATCCTCCGGACTGGAATTGAGCAGTACCAGCAGCGTGTCGCCGGTGATGCTCTGCCCGCGTTCGTCCTGTTCATCAATGGACTCGCCGTTCAGTCTCATCCCCAGAGCGCGGATGCCGGAATGCCAGGTGTGGTCGGCGATTTCGTTTCCGTCCTGAGTCAGCCATGAGATGTCTTTGACTCCGGCTCCGCGGATCCGGCGTCCAAGGAAAAAGTTTCGACGCTTCAGAACGGCCTGGGAATGCCACAGCGACGTCATCCGGCGACAGAACTCCAGGAAGTGAGTCTGCTCGTCATCCAAATCCCAGTTCAGCCAGCTGATTTCGTTGTCCTGGCAGTAGGGGTTGTTGTTGCCGCCCTGAGTCTGTCCCAGTTCGTCGCCGCTGCGGATCATGGGAACGCCCTGCGAAAGCAGCAGAGTGGCCAGCAGGTTTTTTCTCTGCTTCAGACGCAGAGCCTGAATTGCGGGTTCAACCGATTCCCCTTCCACGCCGGAGTTCCAGTTGTTGTTGTGATTGTCTCCGTCGCGGTTCTCTTCCAGATTCGCATGATTGCGCTTCTGCTGATAAGTGACCAGATCCCGAAGCGAGTAGCCGTCATGCGATGTGATAAAGTTAATGCTCGCGTATGGCTTGCGGCCGTTGTGCTGATAAAGGTCGCTGCTGCCTGTCAGTCGAGTGGCGACTTCGGAGATCAGTCCGCCGTTGCCGGCCCAGAAGCTGCGGATCGTGTCGCGGTAGCGGCCGTTCCATTCAGACCACAGATGCGGAAAATTGCCGACCTGATAACCGCCGCTGCCCAGATCCCACGGTTCGGCAATCAGTTTCACCTGTGACAGCAGCGGGTCCTGCAGAATGATGTCGAAAAACGCGCTCAGCTTGTCGACGTCGTGCAGCTCGCGAGCCAGTGCGCTGGCAAGGTCAAAGCGAAATCCGTCGACATGCATTTCCTGCACCCAGTACCGCAGGCTGTCCATGATCAGCTGCAGGACCCGCGGACTTTGCATGTTCAGCGTGTTGCCGCAGCCGGTGAAATCCTGATAGTAGCGTCGATTGTTCGGCATCAGGCGATAATATGAGGCATTATCGATGCCTCGCAGAGACAGCGCCGGACCGCGTTCGTTTCCTTCGCCGGTGTGGTTGTAAACCACATCCAGAATGACTTCGATGCCCGCTTCGTGCAGCCGCTTCACCATGCTCTTGAATTCCTGGATGACTTCATCCGGCCGGCCGGCCGACGAATATCGGGAATCCGGCGCGAAAAACGACAGCGTGTTGTAGCCCCAGTAATTGGACAACCCGTGCGACACCAGATGCCGGTCGTCGACGTGGTAATGCACGGGCATCAGTTCGACAGCGGTCACTCCCAGCATCTTCAGATGGTCAATCGCCGCGCGGGAGGCGAGTCCGCTGTAAGTGCCCCGCAACGGCTTCGGAATCTCCGGATGCTGCTGTGTGAAGCCTTTGACGTGCGTCTCATAAATCAGGGTGCGGTGCCACGGAGTCCGCGGATGCCGGTCATCGCCCCAGCGAAACTGTGAATTCACCACGACCCCCAGCGGCGCACACCAGGCGTTGTCGCGGTCATCGAAGCTGAGGTCTTCGGCCGTATCTCCGACTCGGTAACCGAACATCGAATCCGACCACCCAATGCCGCGACCAATCGCCCGGGCATACGGATCCAGCAGGACTTTGTTGGCATTGAATCGATGGCCGGCCAGCGGATCGTACGGGCCGTGGACCCGATACCCGTAGAGCTGCCCGGGACGCACGTCCGGGAGATAGCCGTGCCAGACTCGATCCGTCTGTTCCTTCAACTGGACACCGACGGATTCTGTACGGTCGGTCGCCGCGTCAAACAGGCAGAGCACGACGGCGGTGGCGTGCTCGGAAAAGAGGGCGAAGTTGACTCCTCCACCGTCCCAAGTGGCTCCGAGAGGATTTGGCTTTCCCGGCCAGACTCGTGGATAGTCGTCAGTGGACACGCGCTGCCTCAGGCTGAGTGTGAACGTGAGATCAGTAACACTTGGCCTGACCTGGTCCGTCTGAACGGACTGTAGCGGATGTATCGGTCTACAGGGATTCGGCGTTAAGGTTTGGTGCTCGGAATCCCAGTCCGTGGACAGGAGAGGGATCCACGGAGGCCGATACTTGTCCGGCAGTCCTGCTGCGCAGAACAAAGTTCGCGCGGCGGACTTCGGCTTTGCCCTATTCGGTCCATCGGATGGGGTTTGTGTTTGACTCTGTTTTTTGCAGAGTCTCTGATATCCGGTTCAGGCAGTCTGTCAAGAGTGGCGGGACTTTCCGCGTTTGTCCGCGTCTCCCGTTCAGGGTGAGTGGTCTCCATGAAGAGCAATGTTTTCAAAGTCTTCGCGGTGTTCATCACTGTCGTGTGCGTCTGTATGATGGGAGCCGCGCTGGCGACGTTCTTCGTGCATCCCGATCTGACATCGGAAATGAATACTCCGGCAATGCTGAACTTCACGTTCGAGCGGACGTCCGGTGAAACTCCCAAATGGACGGTGACGCGTCGCTTTGGTGACAAGGGCGTCGTTGGTTCATTTGATACACCCTACCAGGCACTCATCAAAGCTCATCAGAATCTGAAAACTTACATTGCCGATCAAACCGGGCCGCTGGTGACTGAGAAGCAGGCAAATGACGTGAAGACGGCTGCGTTCATGACATCGCAGGAGCTGGATGAAGCCGCCGTCATGGCTCGGCTGAAGGTCCTGATGGAAATCGTAGCGCCGAAGTTCAGCAGGAATCTTCAACAACTCTCGGAGAACCTTCAGGCGTTGTCGGTGAAATCCAGGGCCGTTCGCGAAGAAACAGCCGATCGCAGGACGGACGTTGTGCGGCTGCGGCATGAACTCGAAGAAGCGCGCACCGATCTGTTTCGACTGAATACCGTCCGGCGGGACCTGACCGACAGGCTCGTCCGTCTGCAGATTGACAATCGGGGCCTGCAGGAAAGACAGTCCCAGCTTGACGGCAAGGACGTCCCGCCGATCAATTACGATGGAATCAAATAACGGCCGGTCCCAGGCCGCAGTCAGTCAGATTAACCCGGAACCACTTTGAAATTGGCTCAGTTTTGTGCGGAGCAGCTCAATGAATAACGTCGTGGCAAAGATTGTGATCGTGGCTCAGCTGGTGTTCAGTCTGTGCTTCATGTGCTTTGCCGGTGCGGTCTATTCGTTCCAGGCCGGCTGGAAGGGCAAGGCTGTTGTCGCTCAGCAAAAGCTGACTGATCTGGAAACCAGCTTCACGACGCTGAAAGACGAAAAGCTGAACGTCGAAGAAAGTCTGAAAGCCGACATCGCCAACGCGAAGACTCGTGCAGACGGGGCCGAAGCGAAAGTGACACAGCTGGACGCCGACCTCAAGCAGGCCGTCTTGAGCCTTGCGAATGCAGAGCAGCAGCGGGACAAGCATCTGGCGGATTTGGCGGTGGCTCAGCAGGAAGCTCAGGCACGCATTGACGAAACGACGGATTCCCGCAGCGAAATTAAGCGTCTGCGAGATCAGGGCAGTGAAGCCATCGCAATTCGTCGGCAGCTGGAAGATTTGAATCTCGACCTCAACGGCAAACTGGCAGTGGCCGATGAACGTGCTCAGCTGGCCCTGGAAAGGGTGGGACAGCTGAGAGGCATCTGTCGAGCCAACAACATCGATCCGGATGCAGTAATTGCAGGTCCAATTCCTCCGGCAGTGGATAAAGTGGATGGCGTGGTCAAGGACGCCCGCAAGAATGCTTCACGCAGCGCAGAACTGGTTGAGGTTTCCGTGGGTGGTGATGACGGTATCGCTGAACATATGCGGTTGATCGTCTTCCGTGGGGCCGACTACATCTGCGAAATTGAAGTGACTGACGTCTATCCGGATACGGCTGTCGGCCGAGTCCTCGAAGAAACCCGCAACGGCACGATTGAACGAGGCGACAATGTCACAACCAAACTCTGATCCCACGATTTACGACGGCCTGATGTTTGTCTCCCTCGCCGCAGTCATTACCGGAATCATCTTCCTGGTGCTGGCACTGAACGGCTACGGCTGGTCCAGCGGCGGTTAGTCCCTGTGCCGCGAAGCTCCGCGTCGCGATTTCCCGATGCGGAGCATCGCGGCACGTTGATTTGGCAGCGCTATTCGCGGCGTCACGACTGCAACGATTTTGCCAGCCGATCCAGATCCGGTTGGAGTCGCCGCAGACCTTCTTCGATGCTGACAAGCGGCTGATAGCCGAAATCCCTCTGAGCCGCCGCGATGCTGTAACTGTGTGATTCTGCCAGCTGTGCCGCCACGAATCGGGTCATGGGCGGCTCGCCTTTCAGCCGCAGCAGGTTCCAGACAGTTTCCAGCACAGCACCGGAGCGACGTGCATTCGCGGAGGAAACGGACTTGCGCACCGGCGGTAAGCCGGCGCGCTGCAGCAGGAGATTGATCCAGTCCCACAGGTTGACCGCTTCAGGTTCGTTGATGAAATAGGCTCGCCCCGCCGCGGTGACTGATGACCGCAACGACAGTTCGGCCTGCAGGTGTGCGACTGCAGCGTTTTCGACGTATGCCACGGAGACCACGTTGCTGCCGTCGCCGACTCTTCGCAGTCGTCCCGAACGAGCCTTTTCTATCAGCCGCGGAATTAAGTGGTTGTCGCGAGGCCCCCAAATCAGATGGGGTCTCAGCGAGATCGTTCTCAGCCGGTCAGGATCGCTGGCCGCCAGCACCGCCTGCTCGGCGAGTGCTTTCGAATGCGGATAGTGGCACATCCACGTCGTCGGACAGGGCAGGGATTCATCAGCATCAACGTGATCGTGCCCGTCGAAGACAACGCTTGGTGAGCTGGTGTAAATCAGGCGCGAGACAGAATGCACTCGACAGGCCGCGATGATGTTGAGTGTTCCAAGTGTGTTGATCCCGTGAAACATCTCCCACGGACCCCACACGCCGGGAACCGCGGCCGCGTGAAACACGGCGTCGATGTCGCGACAGGCGTCACTGACGGCCTTGGCATCCCGCAGATCGCCCTGAACGCATTGTACGCCCAGAGCATCCAGTGACTGATAATGCCCGCGGCAGAAGACTCGGACATCATGTCCGGCCTGAAGCAACTGTTCGACGATGTATAGTCCGAGAAATCCGCCGCCACCGGTGACGAGTGCCTTCATCGTTTTTGCCTCGACAAGTCTCCGGTTACACGCGTGGCTTCGCGGCTCCGCCGATTTCGTCCAGCTGTCGGTCCCGCTGCTCAATCGCACTTGTGATGGTTTCTATGCTGGCTGCGTCAAGCACACGGTCGCCGGCGGAAACCGTCTGCTCAATCTGCTGCGGGCTGCGGGCTCCGACGATCGCCGACGTCAATTCCGGGCGGCGCAGCGTCCAGGCGATCGCCACATCGGCAACGGTCCAGCCAAGCTGCTTTGCCAGCACACCAAGCTTTGCGACGAACGTCAGATTGATTTCAAGCTGAGGCGACTGGAACCTCGGGTCGCGTGAGCGATGGTCTTTCGCAGACAATGCGGCCACTCGTTCGGCTGTGAATGTTCCAGTGAGCAATCCTTTTCCCATCGGGCTGTAACAGATGACGCCGATGTTCTCGCGACCGCAGAACGGCAGGATTTCGGCTTCAATGTCGCGGGCGATCATGCTGTACGGCGGCTGCAGCGAGACAATCGGATGAATGGCCTGCAGCCGCTGCATCTGACTGACCGAGTGATTCGAAACGCCGATGTGCCGCACTTTTCCCCGTCGCTTCAGCTCGACCAGCGTCTGCCAGCCCTCTTCGATTTCTTCGTCCGGTTCCGGCCAGTGCATCTGGTAAAGGTCGATGCAGTCAGTATTCAGCCGTGTCAGACTGGCCTCACATTCGGCGATGATGCTGTCACGCCGCAGGCACTTGCCGATCTCACCGTTACCCAGCGCCACACGCGCGCATTTGGTGGCGATCAACGGGCGGTCCGCTGGCGGGATCGCTTCCATCGCCTTTGCAACGAGCACTTCACTCCGGCCTTCTCCGTAAATTGCAGCAGTGTCAATCCAGTTGATGCCCAGCTCGACGGCACGGACGATGGCATCAATGGCAGACTTTTCATCCTGATCACCCCAGCCGAATTTCCAGTCCCCGCCGCCGATCGCCCAGGTTCCCAGACCAATCACACTGATCTTCAGGCCACTCGGGCCCAGAGTTCGATACTGCATACAGTGATTCCTTGTGGTGGTTCGCTGGACCAATTGCCGTGGCTGAGGCGTCCGCCTCAGTGCTGAATCGACCTGACCCAGGCTCATGGATCCGTGATTGCTGCCAGAGTCCTTTGCTTATTCCGCGCGTCGCACTTTAGAGTCTGCTCTCCAAAAGTTCATCAATGCTCCCGTATGAGCGCCTGAATGAGAACCGTTCCTGTGCTGACTTCAATCGCTGCCCTGATCGTTGCTGTCGTGCTGGGAATGATGGCGCCCGACACACTGTGGCAACGGGCTGCGGTGTTTGACTTGCCGGCAAAACGACTGGAACGACTGCACCTGCAGGAGACGCTGCGGTATGCCATTTCACACAAACGACTGGATCTGGCGAGTCGGGCTGCCCAGCGCATGACACAGATCGAACCGCAGGAACCAACCGCCTGGTACAATCTTGCCTGTATGCAGGCGGTCTCTGGTGAGATTCCGACGGCGCTGGCCAGCTTGAATGAAGCCGTCAGACTTGGTTTCCGGGACACCCGACAACTGGAAACAGATACCGACCTGCAGTCCCTGCGGGCGGATCCTGCTTTCGCAGTCATTCTCAAGGCAGCGCAGGAGCCGTTCACAGCTCTCACGCCGGTCGTAATGTTTCAGCCCGGTCAGATCACAAACGGAGTTGCGACTGTCACCGAACAGAACACACGGTGGAACGAGGGTCGGATGTCGCTGATCACATCGTTTGCGGCACAGCCGAATCCGGAGTCGATCACGAAACTTCCGGGAATTTCACCGGCGGAAGCGGCGGTCCAGGGCTGGATCAACGAAGGCTCTGCGGCGGGTCATTTCGGCGATCTCTACGATAACCGTGACCGGGATCATTCGAATCTGAATCTCGCAAAATTCCCTCAGCTGGTCCGTGTCGAGTATTCGGCGGAAGCATCGAAGGCCGATGCAGACTGGGGGATGCGGATCGGTCAGGCTTTTGAGATGCCGACCTTCGGTAACTCCTCAACGTCTCATGTTGGTTCTCCGTTCTGGCGCAGCAATCCTCGTTCGCTGATGCACGACGATCTGCTGATGAAGCTGGCGTACAACCAGTTCGTGAACAATCAGATGTACTGCTATCCGGAACACAACGACTTTGACACGACTCATGGCGACGTCTATCCGGCGAATACGCCGTTTTGGATCATCTCACAAGGATCGTCAGGTTCTGACCAGCCGTTTCTGGAAGCCCTCGCGCTGACTCTGGCTGCCTTCCGCCCGGATGTGAAACGACAACTGGTTGAGAAGCATTTATTGATGCCCGTCATACAGATGCTGTTGCGTCGAAGTCAGAAATCCGTTCAGACCGAGGACGACTATTTGAGTGGCACAGCCCACCCGGTTGTCTTTCAAAGTACGGAACTGGACACGCTGCGAATGGTGCAATTGGCTCACGACCTGACATTGGAAACTCTTCCTGCGACCGTGCGACTGAGCGTGATTGAGGAAGATCGGGGCATCCCCGGCAGAGACTTTTTTCATCCGGGTTCGGCAGAGCAGCTGTTCGATACTCCTTCAGCCATCGCGCGCGTCTTTCGGACAAGTGCGTTTCAGCGACGTATGGTGATCGATGCTGCGCACAGTGTGGACAGCGCCGGCCGGCCGCTGACATTTCTCTGGGCGGTGCTGCAGGGCGACCCGGACCACGTTCGCATCCGAACACTCAATGAGAAGGGTTCACGGGCAGAAGTCATCATCGAATGGCATGACCGAGCGGCGATTCCGCGCCTTCCGGGTATGCAGACGAATCGAGTGGACATCGGAGTCTTCGCGCTGAACGGAGCGACCGCGTCGCTTCCGGCGTTTGTGAGTTCCTACACACTGGCCAATGAGAAGCGGACGTACAATGACCGGAAATTGATTGAGTCCATCGATTATGGAGACACTGAATTCAGCCGTCGTTATGTGGATCCCGTCCTCGACATCCCCAAAAAATGGCGAGATGATTACCACTACGATTCGGGCAACGTCCTGCTCGGCTGGACTCGTACTGTTCCTGGTGAGCCGGCTCGGGAATTTTCCGCGGACGGGCGCCTGATTGTGAAGCAGGACAACAACGGCCAGCCTGTCGAATGGCGCGACGTTCGCTACGAAGCGGAATCGATCAACGGCCAGCCTCCAACTCTGCGGCAGGTGGTGAACGATCCCTTGCCGCTGAGCCAGTAGTCGTTGTTCGCTCCAGGGCTGTGAGTGACCTACTGTTGGCCCGCCGCTCCGTCGGCGGGAATTTGCTCTGGTTGCTTCGCAACCGCCAGAAGCCCGGCTTTTTCAAAAAGCCGGGCTTCGAATCCCAGCCGACGGAGCGGCTGGACAACAGTAGAATGCAGCCTTTCCGGAACAGAGAACCAAAGGTACCAAACAATGCATGCTACGACGAAGGTTGTCTTGCTGACGATGATTGCGATGGCAGCAACCGGCGCTCGCGCGCAGGAGACTGATCCGCAGCCGTTCGGAACTGAGTCCCCGAAGCTCGACTCCGACGCTACGGGCGAATGGTGGAAGCCGACAACCATCGAGCGAGGCCCGAACAAAGGAACGCCGCAGGAACCACAACTGAGGGTTCCCCGGGATCAGGTTGTCGCGTTCGCGCTGTACACGCACGATCACGGCGTGTTGAAACTGTCGGCGCAGTTGTATCCGCTGATGCCGGACGAGCCTCGCACCGTGACGCTGGAATTCAAGAACGGCGAGCAATGGAAGAAGGTTGCGGAATCGCCTGTGCTCTACCCCGGCTGGAGCGCGCATTTTCGTGTTGAGAACTGGGATCATTCCAGGAGTGCGGTCTATCGAGTCCGCCTTGCCGATCAGTCTCATTTCGAAGGAATGATACGACGGGATCCCGTCGACAAATCAACGATCGTCGTCGCTTCGATGTCCTGCAACTCCAGTCGCACCCCGGGACCTCGTGTGTCGATTGTCGAAAACCTGAAGAAGCAGGACCCCGATCTGCTGTTCTTCGCCGGAGACCAGTCATACCACCACACGCAACACACGTTCGGCTGGCTGGAATGGGGCGTGCAGTTCCGCGACGTCCTGAAGGATCGTCCGGTCGTGGCCATCCCCGATGATCATGATGTCGGTCACCCGAATCTGTGGGGCGAATCCGGCGGCAAGGCGAGCAACTCCCAGGGTGCCGACGGCGGTTATTTCTATCCGGCCAGCTACGTAAACATGGTCGAGCGCTGCCAGACGTGGCATTTGCCGGATCCGGTGGATCCAGTTCCCGTGCTGCAGGGCATTGGTGTCTATTTCACTCGACTGCGAGTCGGTGGCATCGACTTCGCAGTTCTTGAGGACCGCAAGTTCAAGACCGGTCCGGAAGGCACGATCCCGCAACAGGGACCGCGCCCCGATCACATCACGGATCCCAGGTACGATCGAGCCTCAATCGACTTGCCAGGGCTGGAACTGCTCGGTGATCGTCAACTGAAGTTCCTGCACGACTGGTCCGAGGACTGGACTGGTGCGCAGATGAAATGCGTGCTGTCGCAGACGGCCTTCTGCGGAGCCGTGCATCTGCACGGCAGCCGCGACAATCGTCTGCTGGCGGATCTCGACTGCAACGGCTGGCCTCAGTCCGGCCGG
>Ga0163144_10002597_pt1 | contig 41498 bp, 31 predicted proteins | sample OliLak19BULKMAT1_FD_123175 | JGI IMG/M metagenome (GOLD analysis project Ga0163144, IMG submission 123175) | Freshwater microbial mat bacterial communities from Lake Vanda, McMurdo Dry Valleys, Antarctica - Oligotrophic Lake LV.19.BULKMAT1 | ecosystem: Environmental > Aquatic > Freshwater >...
ATTGAGCGGCTGATCAGCGACGCAGGTTCACTTCGGTCGTGAGTTGTTGCGACACACGCTGCGTGCGCGCGGCACCGGGTCGGCTGCGATCGGTCACCTGAAGTGTCATCGTGCCGTCGCCGCGTAGCTGCTGCAGCGCGCCCGACGAAATCTCCACGCGTGCTTCTTCGCGACCGGTGCCCGTGCCCGTCAGCTCGAGGGCGCGCCACGACGACTGCAACACGCCATCGAGACGCGTGGTCGTGCTGCGTTGCACGATCACCGACGACGTGGCGCCCTCGCCCTCGATGCGGAGCATCACGTAGCGGTGCGCCGATCGCACCGTGATCGGAATGCCGGCACGACAGACGATGCTCGCCGTGCTGTCGCGCCACTGCTCGCCAACGGCCACCGAGCGCGGAATGCGCACGAGCAGATCGCGCACCAGCGCCGTCGCCCCCGCCTCCGGCCGATCGCACTCATTCGCCAATGGCGGACGCGTCACGATGCGAATGCTCACGCCATCGAGAATGGCATCGAAGGGCACCGACCCCGGGGGCCGGCTCGTACCGCCCACCTGCGTCACGCCACTGGGGAGTGTGGTCATCACCGGAGGCGGGGGTGGCGCGCCGTCCACCCGCACGGCGAACGAATCCACCCGTCCGCTACCGCGCAACGCACCATCTGCCGCACGCTGCAGACTGAGCGACACGAATCCCGTGGTCTCCACGCGCTGCTCGTCCATGCGACCGGCACTATCGCGCTGCACGCGCGCGTTCGAACGAACCTCGTAGCGACGTTCGGTCACCGTCGCGGGTAGCGACGCGCGCACGAGCGCCGGCACCACGACTGGTGTCGGGACGGGCTCCGCTGGCGTCGGCGCAGGCGCTGGCAGTGGCGTGACGGCACGACTGCATGCACTCACCGCGGCCATCAGACCCAATGCCACGGCCACCGTGACCATGCCTGACGTCTTGCGTGACATCGTGCGTGGTCGGCGAGGTGACATGCCGAGTGACATTTCGAGTGACGTGGGCCAAGCGGTAGCCGCGTGAGGCAGCGCGGTGCGCTTCACCGCGGCGGACCGCGTTGCCGATCGCGTTGCCGATCGCGTTGCAAACAGCGTGGATGGGGCGCGGCCGGAATCACGTCGCATACGGCGGGAAGACACGAAGAAAAAGTACGGGGCGATCGCCGGCCTGTAAGCCGGGTTCTGTCAGTACACGCACGCGCGAACGCGTTCCTGTACCGGACGGTCATTCCTCTCGGCGTTCAGTCACCCGAACGCTCCAGCAGCCTACCCGCGGCTCGATGTCTTGCGACACCGCTGGCGAGACGGGCCGTCTCTCGCCGCTTATTTGGCCTTGCTCCGGCTGGGGTTTGCCTTGCCGCCAACGTTACCGCCGACGCGGTGGGCTCTTACCCCACCGTTTCACCCTTACCGCAACTTGCGTTGAGGCGGTTTGTTTTCTGTTGCACTGTCCGTCACACGAAGCTCGCGCCGCATGTGCCCAGGAATTACCTGGCAACCTGCCCTGTGGAGCCCGGACTTTCCTCGGCGCACCCGGCTTGCACCGCGTGCATCGCGACCGTCCGGCCGACGACCTCCCGTGCCGGAATATAGCGGCGCCCCAACCACCAAGTGTCGGGCTTCCAGTACGGGCTCCCAGGCGTGCGTACTCAACGCCTCCAAGTCAAACTCGAAGCCTGGAGGTTGCAGTTCACCCTCGCATCATCTCCTCAGGCAATGAATCGAACGCACCTCCCCTCACCACACCGCACACGCCTGACGCGTCGCTGACGCACCGACCTAGCCTGCGTCCTGTCGATCCGGACCTCACGAACACGACCGCACGCCCACTACGTCGCGAGAGGCGCCAATGACACCACACAGTGCACCGCGCAGTGCCGCCCCACCCCCCGCCGGCACCTCCGCCAACCCATCTTCTGCCAATGCTCCCACCCGCGCCTCCGCGCATCTGCGCGCCGATGCTGCGGTCGTCACCTTCCTCACACCCGCCGAACGACAGCGGGTCGATGCCGCCGGAGAGGGATGCTACCAGACACTCCATCGCGAAAGCCTCGACGAACTGCTCATCGATCTGCGCACGCAACGCGTCTCCGCTGTGCTCGTCTCCGTCGCGCGCTATCAGACCCAACACGCCACCCAGGTGGCGAGACTCGTGCGCGAGTTCCCGCGCGTCCCCGCCGTCGCGCTCCTCACCGCCACGGAAGCACGCACCACGCAAGCCCTCCTCGCACTCGGTCAGCAAGGCGTCCGCGCCCTCGTTGACGTGCGGGACCCCAAAGGTTGGCGCGAACTCCGGCAGCTCGTTTCGGGCGAACGCGGCGAAACAATCGAGCATCTCGCGATCGCGCGCATTCAGGGCGATCTGGGGCAGGTACCCGACGATTGCCGACGGTTTCTCGAGCAGCTGTTCCTTGCCCCCGCCGGCGTCACCACCGTGCGACAGCTCGCCCGCAGCATGGGCGTGCTCCCCAGCACGTTCATGAGTCGATTCTTTCGTGCGCGACTACCCGCACCCAAGCGCTATCTCGCCATGGCCAGACTCGTGCGCGCAGCGAGACTGTTCGAGAATCCAGGACTCAGCATCACCCACGTGGCCTATCATCTCGAGTACTCATCGCCACAAAGCTTTTCGCGACATCTGCAGTCGCTACTGCAATGCACCGCCGTCGAATTCCGACGGATGTACGACGGCGAAGGAATGCTGGACCGCATGCGACATGACTTGATTCTGCCCTACCGCGACTTATTGCAGCGATTCGAACCTTTTACTGCCGCCCCACAATGGAGCGTGATGCGCGACGTCACCCCGCGCGACGAGCCGATGCACTGAGTGTAAAGGCTACGGATCGCGACGCATCAGGCCGCGGCGCGACGTCCAGCCGGCCGAACAGTCGGCGATGTGATGTTCGCCACAGCCGTCGCGTCCGGCGACGCGTTGGCGCCAGCCGTCGGTAGGCGCACCACCATGTGCTCCGCCGTGTGACGCAACACCAGCGCGCGCATGCGGGCCGCCGTCTGCGACAGCTGTGCCGCACTGCGCGACAGCTCGTCGATGCTCTGTCGCTGCGCGGCCACCGCGTCCGCTGCACTCACCGCCGCGTGCGACGCGCGCTCCGCCGATCCGTCCAACGCCTCAAACGCGCCCGCCACACTTGACGAGTACAACGCCTGCTGCTGCGCCAGCGCCGCCACGTCATCGCTTTGTGTCGCGATGCGCGAGATGCCGTTCACCATCGCACCCAGCGCGGCCGTGGCGTCACGCGCGATGTTGCCAGCGCCCGCCACTTCACGCGCAGTCGTGTCCATCGCGCGCACTGCGCCGCCGATGTCCTCACGCACGCGTTGCACCGTGGTCGCCACCGTCTTCGCCGCCAGCGCACTCTCGCCCGCCAGCTTTCGGATCTCTTCGGCGACCACCGCAAACCCCAGCCCATGCTCGCCCGCGCGCGCCGCTTCGATCGCGGCGTTCAACGCCAGCAGATTCGTCTGACGCGCGATGCGCGAGACGGTCGCCACGAAGTCGCCGACGCGTTCCGAGGCGGGCGCCAGTAAACGCACGCGTTCTGCCGTCGCACCCACGTCGTCACCCACGCGAATGAGTGCCTGCGCCGCGCGCTCGATCGACTCCCGACTCGCCGACGCCGCGTGGTCCACCGCATGCGCCTCGTGGGCCGTCGCATCGGCCCGCAGCCGAGTCGCGTCTGCGGTATCGCGCGCCTGGTAGCCGGCCTGCACGCCACTGCCGGCGCGCGCACGCTGCTGCGCGACTTCATCGCGGAGCGCCTGCGCACCACTTGCGACATCGCCCGCACGGCGCTGCAGCTCACTGGCCGACCCGTACACCTGCACCGCGACCGCCGCGAGTTCGTCCGACTCCTGCTGCATCGTTTCGATCAGCATCGTCAGGTCGTCGAGCATGCGGTTGTAGCTGCGCTCGAGAAATCCGAGTTCGTCGGCATGTCGCGCATCCGCTCGCGCGCGAAGATCGCCGCGTTCAACCTGGGCCATGCGCTCGCGCGTCCGTCGAATGCGCGTGATCAGTCGCGACGGCATCTGGATCACCTGCTGCGCGACGACCAGCAGCAGCACACCGGCCAGCAACACCTGCGGCCACGGTGCGGCATCGGCCGGTCGCGCGAGCGCGAATCCCCAGCTCGCCAACAAAAACCCGATCGTCGACGCGACGGTGGTGACGTAGCCGAGAGCCGGTCCGCGATCGAAGGAGTAGGGGACGATGGCGAGGATGTAGAGGAGGACGAGTACCGGCGAGCCGAACAGATATACGACGCTGCTGATCAGCGCCGTATCGAAGACCGCGAACACGTGGCGCAGCCACCACCGATACCAGGTCGCGCGTGTCCCGATCGTCGCCAGCAACCAGTTCGCACCGATCGCCGCACAGAACATCGAGACGATCGCCGTCAGCGACACCTCGGCGAGCCCGAGCCGCATTCCGGCGATGAGGACGCCGGCAATGAAGATCGTGCTCCAGAACCGCCGTCGGGCCGCGATGCGGAAGGTGGCGACATCTTTGACGCGCTCCTCCTCGAAGAGGGCGAGCGCGGAGTCGTGCGGTGTGGAGTAGGAGTGGGGCAAGTAAGGCCGGCGGCTTGGTTGGGGACGAACCAAGGACGACCCAGGGTGGGCGCACGCAAGCGGAAACCGTCAACCCCCAGGTTTCGGGCTTCGGGTAGAGGTTTTGGGCTTCGAGTACTCAAAACCGGAAGCCCGTACCGGGAGCCCGACACTTGGTCGTTCCGCCGTTCTAGACCCTGAGCTCGCTTGCCCGCACCAAGGTCCTCACCTCGAGCCCGCCGGCCTCGATCGCCTCGCGTCCGCCCTCCTCTCGGTCGACCAGAGCCAGCACCCCCAGTACCGCCCCCCCGGCCGCCCGGATCGCCTCGACGGCCTTGAGCGCCGACCCGCCAGTGGTAATGACGTCCTCGACCACCACGACCCTGTCGCCGCTGACGAAAGGCCCTTCGATCAGGCGACCGGTTCCGTGCTGCTTGGCTTCCTTGCGCACGGTGAACGCCCGCACGAGTCCGCCTTCGCCCTTCTCCTGCTCGAGCGCGCTGGCGTGCGCGATGGCGTAGCTGATCGGATCGGCGCCCAGTGTCAGCCCGCCGACGGCGTCGACGGGCCAGCCGCTGGCGCGGACGGCGGCGAGTGCGAGCCGGCCGATGAGCAGCTGCCCTTCCGGGCTCATCGTGGTGAGCCGACAGTCCACGTACAGCGTCGAGCGGCGACCGGAGGCGAGCACGAAATCACCGCGTTTGGCCGACCGCTCGCTGAGGAGCGCGACCAGCCGATCGTGTGCGTCGTCAGCGACCAAACAGTCCCTTCATCTTGCCGAAGAGTCCGCCCTTCCCGTCTACCGGAGGCTCGGCGGCCGCCGCCGCCGGCGCCGCAAGTGCGGCTGCCGCGAAGGCGTTCGAGAACTCCGTCACCGACCCGTACCGCTCGGCCGGCTGCTTCGAGAGCGCCTTCATGATGACCGCTTCCACCTGCGCCGGGAACGTCAGCGAGGGTTTGGCCTTGTTGAGCGGCGTGGGCGGCTGCGTGAGCAGTTGCGAGAAGAGCTCGCGCGGCGACTTGCCGGTGTACGGGAGCGTCCCGGTGAGCAGGAAGTAGGCAATGGTGGCCAGCGAGTACTGGTCGGCCGCCGGTCCCACCAGCTCGCCCGAGAGGGCTTCCGGTGCGACGTACATCAGCGTGCCCACGAAGAATCCGGCGCGCGTCAGGCGCTGATCGGGGGCCGCATCCGTGTCGGCCGCGATACCGAAGTCGAGCAGCTTCACGTGATGCGTCGCCGGATCGTACATGACGTTTTCCGGCTTGAGATCGCGATGCACGATCCCCGCATCGTGCGCCGCCTGCACCGCGCCGCAGATCTGCGTCATGATGTCGGCGACTTCCTTGGACGGCAGCGGACCCGAACGTTCGGCGTGCTTGTCGAGGATTTCGCCCGAGGCCCACTCGATCGCCAAATAGTAGCGATCGCCATCCGACTGCCCGTAGTCTAGGGTGCGGATGATGTTGGGGTGTTGAACACGTGCGCCAAACTGCGCCTCGCGCAAAAAGCGCGCGACGGCGGTTTTGTCGTGCTGCAGCTTTTCGCGCAGCACTTTCAGGGCGACGGTACCGTGCTGTTGGTGGTCCGCACGAAAGACGGTCGAAGTGCCCCCTTCGCCGACCTTTCCGCGCACCGTGTAGCCGGCCAGCGTCGTTCCGACTATCGTCTCGATGGGCACGAGGCGAACGTAACGCCGGTTCGCCGTTCGGTGCAACCCAGTCGTGTCGCAAAATCGTAATCGGCGCGGATTCGTTGCGATCTGGACGCGCGGACCGGACCATCGATGCGCGTTGGCGGTAGAATGTGTGGTGTCACCTCGTGTTCTCTTTCACAGCCGGGAGTCTCCCGCCGCGTGCTCCAGCGCATGCTCCAGCAGCGTTCATTGCCGTTCGCGGCCTCGCTGCACCACCGCACCCTGTCTCGCGAGCCCCGGCCGTTGACGCCGCTGCACCCTCCCGATCAGTCATTGCGTCGCCGCACCTTCGCCGCCCTGACGCTCCTCCTCGCCACGACAGTGCTGACCGCTTGCTCGGGCAACCGCGCCGTGAACCAGCCCGCGCCGACCGCTGGGCCGCCGCGAGCCGGCGGTGCACCGGGCGGTCCGGCCGTCGGCGCGTCGACGGTGGCCACCGACATGCAGCGGCTCTATCGCAGCATGGGACTGCTTGCCGGCGCCGGCACGATTCCGTTCGTGTCATCAGTGTCGTTCCTGCGCACACCGTCTGCCGACAGCACGCTGACGCTGGTTGCGATGTCGATGCCGCCGCGCGCGCTGGTGTTCGGACGCGAGGGCGATCGCTACGCCGCCAACTACACGGTGCGCGTGGAGCTGCGCCAAGGTCTGAACGTGCTTCGGACCATCGAGGCGCGCGAAACCTTGCGCGTTCCCACGTTCCGCGAAACGTCGCGCACCGACGAAAGTGTGATCTGGCAGCAGTTCCTGCGTCTGGCCCCTGGTCGTTACACGATGAACGTCTCCGTGAAAGATGAGACGAGCATTCGCTCGGCCACGGAGGAGGTCGCGATCGAGGTGCCACGACTGGGCTCGGGCGCGATCGGCTCACTGATCCCGGTCTACGAAGTCATTCCGCGTGTCACCGCCGACTCGCTGCCGCGCTTGCTCGCGCGCCCACGGGCGACGGTCACCTTCGGTGCGGACTCGGTCCTCCCGGTGTACATCGAAGCGGTTGGTCCGGAAGCACCAACCACGGTCCATGCTCGCCTCGTCGGTGAAGGCGATCAGATCCTCTGGGACAAGGACATCCCGCTCGTCGCCCGCGGCGCCGCCCGCAACCTCACGCTCGGTGTTCCGGTCGCCAACATGGGCATCGGCATCACCACGCTCGTGATCAGTGCTGCCGGTCGGGCCGACACCGCACGCACGCGCATCTTCGTCAGTCTGGGCGACGATCTGCCGATTGCCTCTTTCGATGAAATGCTCACCTATCTGCGCTACTTCACGACGCCGGAACGCCTGCGGCAACTGCGGGAAGCGCCCGCCGCGCAGCGAGGAGAACTCTGGGCGGCGTTTCTCAAGAGCACCGACCCGATGCCCGCGACGGGCGAGCATGAAGGGCTGCGTGACTACTTCCTGCGCGTCCGCACGGCGAACGTACGCTTCCGTGATGACGCGCAAAACGGCTGGCTTTCCGATCGTGGCGTGGCGTTCGTCGGACTGGGCGACCCGGACAACATCTACGATTCCGGCAACACCGACCCGAGCGCGCGTGTGCGCCAGCAGGTGTGGGAGTACCGCGAGTATCGCCTGCAACTCGTCTTCCTCGACCAGACGGGGTTTGGCCGCTGGCGTCTCAACCCTGGCCAGATGAATGAACTGCAGGCCGCGATCCGTCGTCGGATGGCCAGCCGTCCGTGAGTGACGTATCCAAACCGACGGCGCCACGACTCTTTCTGGTTGACGGCTATGCGCTGATCTATCGCGCGTTCTTTGCACTGCTCACACGTCCGCTCAACACGAGTCGCGGCGAGAACACCTCGGCCGCGTGGGGCGTCGCGAACTTTCTCAAGCGATTGCTCCTCACGCACAAGCCCGAGCTGCTCGGCTGGGTGCATGACTCCGGCGCCACGTTTCGCGACGAGATCTATCCAGACTACAAGGCGACGCGCGAAAAGCTGACGGACGAACTGCAGGCCGATTTCGATCAGGGTCTGCAGCGCATCATGCAGCTGCTCAAGGCGTACGATGTGCCGGTGCTCGCGGTCCCGGGCTTCGAAGCCGACGATGTCATCGGCACGATGGCAAAGCTGGGTGTGGAGGCTGGTTACAACGTCGTGATCGTGTCGGGCGACAAGGATTTTCAGCAGCTCGTGCGCCCTGGTGTCTGGCTGCTGAATCCCGGTCGCGGCGGTCCAGCCAGTGTCGAGGAATCGTGGGTTGGCGTGGAGAACGCCAACGAACGACTGGGCGTCGCTCCTGAGCGCGTCGTGGACTATCTCGCACTCGTCGGCGATACATCGGACAACGTGCCGGGCGTGAAAGGCATCGGCGAGAAGACGGCGCAGGAACTCATCGCGCAGTTCGGTCCACTCGAGGAAATCCTCGCCCACGCGGCCGACGTCACGAAGAAACGTCCGCGTGAGGCCTTGCTCGGGCAGGCGGATGCGGCGCGGTTGTCGAAGCTGCTCGTCACCATTCGCGAAGACGTTCCGGTGACGCTCGATCCGGCGGCGCTGCGCGTCGGCGTTCCTGACACACAGGCATTGCGTCATCTGTTCCTCGAGCTCGAGTTCAATTCGATGCTCAAGGACCTGGGCGGTAGTGCGCCGCTGGCCGCACCGTCGACCAGGTCCAGTGCGCCGAGTGGCGGCGCATCGTTGTTTGACGCAGTAGTTGATGGCGCCGGCGGAGTTGGCAACGCAGCAAGCGCCGATGCGGCCACTCGCGCCGGTGCGAGTGGCGATGGTGCGAACGCGGCCGCGAATGCAACCGCGGGGTCGGATGCGGTCGCTACCGAAACGGCTGCCGCGCCGGGCGAGTACTCGCCGAGTGAGTACACGTACACCGTGCCGGGCCGTCCGGCGGCACCGGCGGTGCGTCTGTCGGAAAGCGGCGTCGCCATGCTCGACGATGCGCGGTACACCACGGTGGAGACGCTCGACGCGCTGCATCTGTTGCTGTCGCGCGTGCGCGAGGTGCCGTACATCGCCATCGATACGGAGACGGTGCAGGAGCCCGGCGCTCCACTGGGTGTCGATGCGATGCGCGCGTTGCTGGTGGGCTTGTCCATCGCAGTCGCGCCAGGTGAGGCGTACTACCTCCCGTTTGCGCATCGGCTCGACAATGGCGACGGCAATCTCGCGTTGCTCTCCGGCGATGCGGGCATCGCTGGTCGTCGTATCGGTGCTGGTGTGGAAGCGCCGGTGAATCTCCCCGCGTTTTCCTCGGACGCGATCGCACCACTGAGAGCGATGCTTGAAGACGCCGGCGTGCAGAAGATCGCGCAGAACGCGAAATACGATATGCTGGTCATGCGCACCGCCGGTGTGCGTCTCGCCGGTCTGGCGTTCGACACGATGCTGGCGTCGTACGTGCTCGATCCGGGTCGTCGCTCGCACGGGCTCGATCTGCTGGCGCTCGAGTTTCTCGGGCACACGATGACGGCGTACGACCAGCTGTGTGGCAAGGGTCGGTCACAGTTGCCGTTCGATGTGGTGCCGGTGGACGCGGCGCGCGACTATTCGTGCGAAGACGTGGATGTCACGATGCGCTTGCGTGCGCTCTTCGAGCCCAAACTGGCCGAGTACGGCATGCTCGAGCTGCTGGCCAACATCGAGGTGCCGCTCGTTGCTGTACTGGCGGATATGGAGTGGGAGGGGATCGCCATCGATCTCGACTGGTTCCAGTCGCTCAAGACGCGTTTCCGCGCTGAACGCGAGCGTGTAGAAAAGGAGATCTGGGGCGAGGCGGGCGAGGAGTTCAACATCAACTCCAATCCGAAGCTGCGCGTCATTCTGTTCGAGAAGCTCGGTTTGCCCATCAAGAAGAAGACAGCGACTGGACCAAGCACCGACGCGAGCGTGTTGCAGGAGCTCGCCGAAGAAGGGCACCCGCTGCCGACGTTGCTGATGGAGTATCGCGAGATCTCGAAGCTCGAGAGCACATACATCGATGCGTTGCCAAGGCTCGTGCATCCGCGCGACCATCGCCTGCACACGACGTACGCGCAAACGGTGGCGGCGACGGGCCGTCTGTCGTCGACCGATCCGAACCTGCAGAACATTCCGGTGCGTCGTGAGCTTGGCCGCGAGATTCGTCGTGGCTTCGTGCCGCGCGCGGGTTGGAAGCTGCTCTCGGCGGACTACTCGCAGATCGAACTGCGACTGCTGGCACATCTGTCCGGCGATGCCTCGTTCGTCTCCGCGTTCAAGGCGGGCGGCGACATTCACAAGCAGACCGCGTCCCTCATTTTCGGTGTCGATATCGCCGATGTGACGAGCGAAATGCGCGCGCGCGCCAAGACGATCAACTTCGCGACGATCTACGGGCAGGGCGCGTTTGCGCTGTCGCGTCAGCTCCATATTTCCAACGCCGAAGCGAAGGCGTTCATCGACACGTACTTCGAGCGCTTTGCCGGCGTGAAGGCGTTTCTCGAACAGTGCGTGGTGGACGCCAAGGCAAAGGGGTACGTGGAGACGTTGTTCAAGCGGCGCCGCTACATCCCGGAGCTCAAGGATCGCAATCGCAACATCAAGGCGTTCGGCGAACGGGTGGCGGCGAACGCGCCCATTCAAGGGTCCGCGGCAGACCTCATCAAGGTGGCGATGATCAACATTCACGCGGCGTTGGCGGCAGCACAGCTCCAGTCGCGCATGCTGTTGCAGGTGCACGACGAGCTCATCTTCGAACTGCCATCGTCCGAAGACGTGACGTTGCGCGCGCTGGTGAAACGGGAGATGGAGGGCGCCGCGCAGCTGGACGTGCCATTACTGGTGGAGATGGGGCTTGGCGACGACTGGGTGGCGGCCAAGAGCTGACGCCGTCCGCGCCCGTTCCGGCGCCTCCGCGCGTGAAAAGTGCACGGCGCGGCGTCATGCACTTTGCACGATCTCTGCCGAGCTGCGGCGTTTCGGCCCCGGCACGACGTGCGGCAACGTTTGTTAAGTCGTTGTCAATACGTCGCTTGCGCTCGGCGGTTTGGCGCGGCACCGAGGTTGCCAATGAGGGAGGGCGAAGCACTGAGGACACCGGTGCACTCGCCTGCACGGGGAGAAGCCTCCCCGTCGCGCTCCGCCATCAACTACCTTCGAGGATTGCGCATGCGTTCCACCCGCACCGCTCAGGGCTTCACGCTCATCGAACTGCTGATCGTGGTCGTGATCATCGGCATTCTGGCTGCGGTCGCCATTCCGAAGTTCTCGGCGACCAAGGGAAAGGCGCAGGTGAGCGCGATGAAGAGCGATTTGCATCATCTGGCGTCGTCCGAAGAGGACTTCTACTACGTGAACTCGCAGTACGCCGCCTCCGTGGCACAGGTCAACTTCTCGCCGTCGCGCGGTGTGATTCTGACGATCGTCGAAGCAGGGCCAATCGGCTGGTCTGCGCTCACCTCGCATCCGCAGGCAACGCCGGTTACCTGTGCGGTCTTCTACGGCGCCGCCGCAGCGGTCGCTCCGGCCACTGCGGAGGGCGAGGTAACCTGCCGGTAGCGTTGGTGGGCGTATCTTGAGGTTACATGACCGACCGCACCCGTCCAGCGCATCTTCCGGACATCGTTGACGACAAGGACGACGAGCGGCGTTCGGCGCGCCTGCGTGAACTAACGCGCGCGTCCGGTGCCCGCGAGTTCGTGAAACGGCGTGAAGGAATGATCCACGCGATGGATGGCGGCCTCTGGCTGCACCGTCACGTGTGGAAAGGCCATCGCATGGTGCATCTCGTCAGCACCGATCGGGCGCGCCTGCTGACGTACGGTCGCGCAATTGGCATGCCTGAGCGTCGGTTGCAGTACAAGCCGCTGCGCGATCCGCGAACAGGGATTCGCGTGGCGGCGTGGCACTGGGATCTTGGCGGGCCGGTGCTGCCGCCGCCGGACGAGACGATCGTCGCCGAGTAGCGTGGAAGCCGCGAGTGGCGGAAAACGGTGCGAAGCACCCGGGTAAAAGAACAACAACAAAAGCAACAGCAAGAAGAACTGCAACCGCGACTGACTATTACGGGTAGCAACGGAAGCACGCAGATTTACACGGATACAGCAACATTGATTTTCCAGGGGTTCGTTGTATCCCCGAAAATCCTAGCAGTTGATCGGTTGATATCCGTGATAGTCTGTTGCAGTTGTTGTGCTTGTTGTTGCAGTTGGTGGTGCAGTTGCCCGCGCCCGTTGTTCGCGGCTACGGGGCCAGCGCTCGTGCATCTGCCTCGCGCGCGGCTCGTTCGCCTTCGGGCACATTGACGAATGCCAACAGCGCGCCGCCTACCACGAAGAAGCCGATGACGGACAGGATCGCGATGCGGCTCGAGCCGCTCTGTCCGATGGCGATGGCGAAGGCAAGCGGGCCGAGGATGCCGCCGAACTTCTCGAAGACGGAGTAGAAGCCGAAGAACTCCCCACTCTTGTGCTTGGGAATCATGTTCGCGAAGAGCGAACGACTGAGTGCTTGCGTGCCGCCCTGCACAAGTCCGACAAGAATCGCGAGGATGTAGAACTCGCGAGCGGTCGTCATGTTGTACGCGAAGACGCAGATGCCGGCGTACACCAGCAGTCCGACGAAGATGGATGTCTTCGCGCCGATCTTTCCGGCCAGCATGCCGAAGCCGAACGCGCAGGGAATGCCGATGAACTGCACGAGCAGAATGGCCGTGATGAGATCCGATTGGCCGATGCCGATCTCGGTGCCGTACACGCTCGCCATCTTGATGATCGTCTGAATGCCGTCGTTGTAGATGGTGAACGCGAGCATGGCCAATGCGGCCTGCTTGTAGCCGCGCAATTCGCGCAGTGTTTCGCCGAGTCGGGTGAACGCGACGGTCCAGGCACTTTGTGTGGGCCGTTCATCGCGCTCGATCGTGCGTGGCGGCTCGGGGACGCCGCGCAGCATGGGAATCGAGAAGACCAGCCACCAGACGGCGACCGAAACGAACGCGAGTCGTGCGGGGAGTGTGGCCTGCGATGCCGTGAGGTTGTCACCCGCCGGCAGTCCGAATGCGCCGGGATTGGCGATCCACGCCAGGTTGAGTGCCAGCAGCAGGCCGCCGCCCACATAGCCGAACGCATACCCAGCCGTGGAAACACGATCCATCTCGTCCGCATGCGCGATGTGCGGAAGCAGGGATTCGTAGAACGTCATGCTTCCTGCCGCGCCGCCCAGCGAGAGGACGAACACGATCGCGGCAAAGAGCACCTCACCGCGACTGATGAAGAACATCGCCGCCGTTGCCGCGACGCCCACCAGCATGAAGCCCACGAGGAACCGCTTCTTCGCGGCCTTGAAGTCGGCCAACGCGCCGAGGAGCGGGGCCATGATGGCGATGAGCACTGCGCTGATCGTACTGGCGTATCCGAACCACTGCGAAGCTTCGGTGGGCGCGAGGTCGCCGGCGGCCACCTTCACGAAGAAGATCGGAAAGACCGCCGTCATGATCGTGGTCTGCGCGGCTGAGACCGCCCAGTCGTACATCGCCCAGGCGCGCAACTCGCGACGGTGGAGGCCAAGCGCGTTGAGGATGCGTGATGGCGGCCGGGTGGATGTCATGCGGAGTCTCGTAAAGGGAGGCGGTACCGGGCAGATTATTGTCTGTGCCGATACCGAGTCTGTCCAGCAATGCAGGGAAAGTCGTGACCGCGTCGATGCGTCGAGTGGTGTGCATCGCGTTGCTCGCGTGCGTGGCCGTCGCCTGCGATCGCACTGCGACACCGAGTGCGAGCGACAGCACCGTTGTCACGACGCCTGACTTGTCGACCGACAGTGTGCGCTCGATCGTGACCGCCGTTGGTTGGGATAGTGCGGCGGGGTCCTTCATCGTGCTCCCCACGGTCGATGGCGGCCTGACATCAGGCTCATTGCTGCGCGCGGACGCGTCGGAACTCACCGTGTCGGACACGACGGGTGTGGGTATCGCGCTCGCCGACGGTCGCCTGGATCTCTTCTCGCGCAGCGGCAAGGTTGCCACCGTGCGACTGACGGTTGACGCAGCGCCCCGCGTTGATGCCGGTTGCACCGCTTGGCCCGTCGCCCGACTCACGGTGGTCGCTGACGCCAGCGTCGCGCCGTGGACCGCCGCGTTTGTCGCCGATCGGGTGACGGCGATTCCACTCGACTCGATCGAGGGTTTGGGGACGCGCGACTCCGTGCGCCTGGCTGTCGATCTCACACGGCTCGCGTCGGCCTTGCGTGACGACACCAGTACGACGTTTCGTGGATTGCCGTTCGTGGTACTGCGCGCGTATCGCGCTCGCGGGCTCGACACGACGTTCGTGGTGGCCACACTGGCGCGGCGCGTCAATCAGGAAGCGGACCCGAAGGAAGAACGACTCGTCATTGTGGTGGATGTCGTTGGCAGTGACTCGCGTAACTGGACCGTGGCGTGGCACGAGCGGGCATCCGGTCTCGAGGAGGAGCTGGTGGTTGCAGAGCCGTTGTTCGCGTTTCGCGCAAACGGTTCGCCTCACGTGCGACTACTCTTCGGTCGGGATGACGGCGTCGCCCTTGGCGCGGCCGTCCTTGAGCGCGGCAGAGCCGGTTGGCACGTGCTCTGGGAAAGCGCGGTCGCCGGCTGCAACTGAGAGTGGAGCGTCATGTCACGAGCATTTTTGCGGGACGATGCGGAAGGCGAGATGCCGCGTCGCAACTACGATCTCCCCAAGCGGGATGATCCGGCGTATGATCGCGTCGCAGCGCGCGCCATGCTCGAGGCGGCGCGCGTCGGTGAAACGCAACTCGCCGAACGCGCGACCGGGTACTACTGGGGCGAGCCTGCGCTCAAACCGTATGTCGAAGTGATCCTGCTCGAGGCGGAGCAAGCGAAGGACGATCGACTGGAGCAGCTCGCACGACGGTTTCTCCGCTAGCATGCCGGCATTCACGCTCGCGACCACTATGGTCCAGGCCGCGCAGCCACTGTCCGATGGCCTGTCGATTGGGCTGCAGCTGGTGTGGTTGATCACACTCGCCATACCGGTGGCCTGTGTCGCGTGGACCGTGACGCACGAAGAGCTCTTTCGCGAGCCGCGTGATTACTGCGTCGAACGCAGCACGAACGACCCGCGCTGGTGGGTGCGCAAGTTCTTCTATCTTGGCACCTGCGAGTACTGCTTCAGTCATTACGTCTCGCTCGCGGCGGTGCTCGGCACCGGTTATCGCTTGCTGCTCGACGATTGGCGTGGCACCGTCATCGCGTGGCTGGCCGTGGTGTGGGTGGCCAATCAGTACATGAGCATTCACGGCCGACTCCGGCTGGGCATCAAGAGTCAGCGCACCGAGATCAAAGTGCTCGAGGAGCAGCTCAGCGACCCGTAAGCTCGGCGCGCGCGCGGTCGCGGGACGGACTGCGCAACAACAACAAAAAGCGACTGACTATCACGAATAAGAACGGAAACGAAACGGATTTTCACGGATTCAGCCAACCACCTTTTTCGATGGTTCTTGCAGTATCCCGGAAATCATAGCGGTTCAACCGATGCTATCCGTGATAGTCGGTCGCTTTTGCAGTTGAAGCTGCACTCGTGGTTGCCGTGCACTGAAATCGCAAGCGGTGGAATTCTGTCAACGGGGCGCATACGTTCCGCGCACATGACCGAAACGCTTGCCTCCGATATCGTCGCGCGCGTCGCGACTGAGCTTTCGCTCGCGCCGCAGCAGGTGCGCAGCACACTCGCGCTCTTCGCCGAGGGCGCCACGCTGCCGTTTGTGGCCCGCTACCGAAAGGAAGCCACGGGCGGACTCGACGAGGTGCAGCTGCGCGATGTACGCGAGCGCGCCGAATACTTGCATGAGCTCGAAGACCGTCGTGCCGCGATCATCAGGAGTGTGGATGAGCAGGGCAAGCTCGACGATGTCCTGCGCGCAGCGATCATGTCGGCCGATACCAAGCAGGCGCTGGAAGATCTGTATCTGCCGTACAAGCCCAAGCGTCGCACCCGTGCCATGATCGCGCGCGAGCGCGGGCTTGCACCGTTGGCCGACGCACTGTGGACTGGCGCACTCGACGACGCCGCGGTGCGCGTGATGGCCGTGGAGTTCGTGCTCCCGGAAGTCGACGGCAAGCCGTCTGAAGTACCCAGCGCCGACGCTGCGCTGCAGGGCGCGCGTGACATCCTCTCCGAACAGGTTTCCGAGGACGCGGTCGTCCGCGGTTGGGTGCGCGAAGTCACACGCGCCAAAGGTGTCGTCAAGAGTACGGTGCTCACCGACAAGGCCAGTGACGACTCCAAGTTCAAGGACTATTTCGACTTCAGCGAATCACTCGGCACCATTCCGAGTCATCGCATGCTGGCGATTCGTCGCGGCGAAACCGAAGGCGAGTTGTTGTGGCGTGTGGAAGCGCCGCTCGACGACATCAACGCACGTCTCGCGCGTGAAGTCATCGGCCCGCGCAAGGCCAACGAGCAGCTCACGCTGGTGGCCGCCGATTGCTATCGCCGTATTCTCGCACCGGCCATCGAAGTCGAACTTCGTGTCGAGCTCAAGACACGCGCCGACGACGAAGCGATCACCATCTTCGGTCGCAACCTCGAGCAGCTGCTGTTGTCGTCGCCTGCCGGTGAGCGGAAGGTACTCGGGCTCGATCCCGGATTCCGCAGTGGTGTGAAGGTGGCTGTGGTGAGCGCGACGGGTGCGTTGCTGCACACCGACACGCTCTATCTGCATCAGGAAGATCGATTCGCCGGCGCCATTCGCACGATGGTCGCGCGCTTCACGCCGGAGTTGATCGCCATCGGCAACGGCACCGCCAGTCGCGAGACGGAAACGCTGGTGAAGGCGGCGTTGCGCGAACTGGACGCGGCGCCCGATGGTTCACGTCCCCAGGTCGTCGTGGTGAGCGAAGCCGGTGCATCGGTCTACTCGGCCTCCGATCTCGCGCGCGCCGAGTTTCCCGACCTCGATGTGAGCATTCGCGGCGCTGTTTCGATCGCGCGTCGGTTGCAGGACCCGCTGGCCGAGTTGGTGAAGATCGATCCGAAGAGCATTGGTGTCGGCCAGTATCAGCACGACGTGCATCAGACGAAACTCAAGCAGCGTCTCGACGATATCGTGGAGAGCTGCGTGAACCGTGTGGGCGTGGAAGTGAACACCGCATCCGCGGCGTTGCTGGCGTATGTCGCGGGCATCGGCCCCGGTCTCGCGCAAAGCATCGTCGCATTGCGCGATCAGCGCGGTCGTCTCGCCTCGCGTGCAGACCTCAAGGACGTGCCGCGACTTGGCGCAAAAGCGTTCGAACAGGCGGCCGGATTTCTTCGCGTGCGCGGCGGCGTGCATCCGCTCGACGCGAGTGCCGTGCACCCGGAGCGTTACGCACTCGTCGAGCGTATGGCGAAAGATCTCGGCGCGAAGGTGAGCGCGCTCGTCGGCAACGACGCACTCGTCGATCAGATCGAGCTGTCGAAGTACCTGAGCGAGAGCGTCGGTCTGCCGACGTTGCGCGACATCGTCGCCGAGTTGAAGAAGCCGGGTCGCGATCCACGTTCGGCGTTCGAACCGCCTGCGTTCCGCGAGGATCTCAACAAGCCGTCGGATCTGTTGCCCGGAATGGTGCTCGAGGGTGTGGTCACCAACATCGTCGCGTTTGGCGCGTTCGTGGATGTTGGAGTGCACCAGGATGGATTGGTGCATGTGAGCCAGATCGCCGATCGCTACGTGAAGGATCCCAACGACGCGGTGAAGGTCGGCCAGAAGGTGAAGGTGACCGTGCAGGGGGTCGATCTGGCGCGCGGCCGCATCGCGCTGAGCATGCGGAGCGATGGGGGCGCCGGAGTTCCGCCGAGGGATCGCAGTGGACCGGCGGCGAAGCGCCAGCCCGCTACGCAAGCGCCGAAGCCACCGGCCAGGCCGACCTTCGTACCCACCAAGGGCTCGGTGGCGCCCAACGGCATCCGGTTCAAGTAGAGGTCTCCGAGCAGGTCAGGTTCACGCATCATCAGTGCCGCATGCGCGCGCCTGAACGCCCGGTGGACGCGTACATTAGGTCATGCTCCCCGCCAACCTCATCCGCTGGTTCCCTGCTGAGATTCAGGCGCGTGGCGAGGGGTACGTCACCTCCGGTGCCGTCCAGATCGTGCGCGCGTTCGAGCATCGCATACTGGCCGTGGCGCGAGGCACCGCCACCTACACGGTCGATCTCTCCGCACGGAGCGGGGCCCTGTTGTTGGCGTGCACATGCCCGTACGCCGCCGACTACGGATACTGCAAGCATCTCTGGGCGCTGCTGCGCGTCACGGATCGCGATCGCTCGCTGTCGAAGCTGCTCGACATCGCCGGGCCGCGCGCGAAGTATCGCTTCGAGGTGAGCGCCGTGCCCGATGACGTGGACGACGACGATCCGGACCTGTACATCGAAGAGGACGAGTTCGAAGACGACGACTTCGGCGATGACCTCATTGATGACATCGACGATGACGATGCCGACGATCCACCTGACATTCAGACGCCGCCCGTCGGGCGTCTCACTCCACAGCCGTTCGCACCTCCGGGAAAGCTCCAGCGGCCCGCGTGGTGGCATGTGGTGAATCAGGCCTGCTGGGAGCAGGAGGCGCAGCGTGCTTCGAAGGCGGTATCGTCGCGCGGCGAGAGCTGGCCCGACGATCGACGACTTGTCTACCTCGTTGATTTCGATGCGTCCACGACGATCGCCGGACTGAGAGTCGATCTCGGTACCGAGCGACGCGACCGAGCCGGCGCGTGGGGAACCGCGAAGCGCTTCCAGTACGCAGCAGCGGTCTGGTTCAACGCCCCCGACGCGGTCGATCGGCAGATCGCGGAAATGCTCCTCGGCGCCACCGATCTGCGCGGCGCCGTCGGTATGCCGACCGGTGGCTTTGTTGTGCGCCAGCGCGCATTCGACACGACACTGCGTCTCATCTGCGATACGGGTCGGGCCCGGGTCCGGAGCAAGCGCGCGGAGGTCAACGGACGCGTGCTGCGCTGGGAAAACGGCCCGCCGTGGCGCCTTCGACTGCGTATCAGCAGGACATCGAATGACAACTGTGCGCTGGTCGGAGAGGTTTGTCGCGGTGACGAGTCGCTGGCCGTCACCGTGCCGGAGTGGGTGCAGGCGGAGGGGCTGATGCTGCGCGGCGACACGCTGTGCCGACTTGACGCGGATGGTGCCTTTGCGTTGCTCGTCGCCTTGCGCGAGACGCCGTCCATCCCGCTTGGCCCGGATCCGTCAGACTTTCTCGAGCAATTGCACCGGTTGTCGCACGCGCCGGAGCTTGCGCTGCCGGATGGCGAGTCGCTGTCGACCGTAGACGACCCGCCGATTCCAAGCCTGGTCGTCACCCGCGCCGTTGCGTCGTGGCGGAGCGCGCCACCGGCGCTCACGCTGCGCTTTCAGTACGGCAACGTTTCGGTCGACGCGGACTCCGTGGCCGGAACCGTCTTTGATCGAGCGGCGCAGGTCGTGCGCACACGGGATCCGGCGTTCGAGAAGGGCGCGCGTGCACGAATGCTGACGCTTGGCGCGCGCGAGGAGTGGAGTTACGGCAACCGTGGCCACATTCTGACCATCGCGGCGGCGCAGCTCGTGCCGCTCGTTCGTCGACTTGTTGGCGAGGGGTGGCGCGTCGACGCCGATGGAGTCTCGTACAAAACGGCCGGTGGAATACGCGCGCAGGTGCGTTCCGGTGTGGACTGGTTCGATCTCTCGGGCAGCGTGCAGTACGGCGACGTGGAAGTGCCATTGACCACCGTGCTCGAGGCGCGGGAGCGACACGGTGGGCTGGTGCAGCTCGGTGATGGCGTGATGGGCTTCGTGCCGGTCGAAGCGCTCGACCGCATGGGGGTGCTCTTCGCCACGGGCACGCGCGTAGACGGCGCGATTCGTTTTCGGCGGTCACAGCTGGCGTTGCTCGACGTACTGCTCGCGGCGCTGCCTGACGTTGATACCGACGAGGCGCTGCAGCGCGTGCGCGGCGAACTGGCGTCGTTCCAGCGTATCGCGGCGGCGGAGGTCCCCGCCGGTTTTCGTGGCACGCTCCGACCGTACCAGGCCGAAGCGCTTGGCTGGTTCGATTTCCTCCGTCGTTTCGAGTTGGGTGGCTGTCTCGCCGATGACATGGGACTCGGCAAGACGGTGCAGGTGCTCGCGCTGCTCGAGGCTCGGCGGGCGGCGGGCGCGGGAACGTCGCTGGTGATCGTCCCCAGATCGCTCGTCTTCAACTGGCTGCGCGAAGCCGAGCGCTTCGCACCCCAACTGCGGGTGCTCGACTTCAGTGGGGTCGAGCGCGATGTCTCTGCCATGGACGCCAACGTGATGGACGTCGTCATCACGACGTACGGCACCATGCGGCGCGATGTGATCGCGCTTGGCGAACGCGAGTTCGACTACGTCATTCTTGACGAGGCGCAGGCCATCAAGAACGCCGGCACCGTCACCGCCAAAGCGTGCCGTCTGCTACGCGCCCGTCATCGGCTGGCACTGAGCGGAACCCCGATCGAGAACCGCATCGAAGAGTTGTGGAGTCTGTTCGAGTTCCTCAATCCCGGGATGCTCGGCGCTGCCACACGATTTGCCGTCGCGGCGCGCGCGTCGGCAGCGTCCGGTGCAGCGGTGGTGTCGCCGGAGAGCGACGGCATGCTGGCGCGCGCGCTCCGCCCCGTCATCCTGCGGCGCACGAAGGCAATGGTGGCGCCCGAATTGCCGGCGCGCATCGAGCAGACGCTCGAAGTGGAGATGGAGCCCAAGCAGCGCACGTTCTACGACAAACTGCGTCGCCAATACCAGACCAGCGTTCATGAACGCGTGCAACGCGATGGTGTGCAGAAGTCACGCATGCACATTCTCGAAGCGCTGCTGCGATTGCGTCAGGCCGCGTGTCATCCGGCGCTGGTGGACAAGACGCGAACGGCGGCTCCGTCGGCCAAGCTGGATGCGCTGCTTCCCGCACTGCAGCAAGTGGCCGCGGAGGGGCACAAGGCGCTGGTGTTCTCGCAGTTCACGTCATTCCTTGCGCTCGTGAAGGAGCGCCTCGATGCTACGGGCATCGTGTACGAATACCTCGACGGTCGTACGAAGAACCGACAGGCGAAAGTCGACCGATTTCAGTCGGACACCGCGTGCCCGGTGTTCCTCATCAGTCTCAAGGCGGGCGGGCAAGGGCTCAATCTCACGTCTGCCGAGTATGTGTTCCTGCTCGACCCGTGGTGGAACCCGGCGGTGGAAGCGCAGGCCATCGATCGCGCGCATCGCATTGGGCAGGCGCGCCGCGTCATTGCGACGAGACTGGTATGCCGCAATACGATCGAGTCGAAGATCCTCGAGCTGCAGCAGTCGAAGCGAAAGCTGGCCGATGCGATATTGTCTGAGGATTCAGGTGCGCTGGCGTCGATTGGACGCGACGAGTTGGAGTTGCTGCTGAGTTGACGAGCACGAACGTGGCGACGGACGCGACGGGGCAGTTGGGAGTCAGCCGACATGGAAGCGACGCAGCGCCTGCGTCATCGGCACCAACCGCCCCCGAACACCGGTTTCCCGGCGCGCGGGAAAGACTCCCTGCGTGCACCTCATCCTGTCCCGATCCCCGGTCCTCCGATGGTTGCTCCCGCTGCTCGCCGCGCAACGCGCCCTTCCGCATCATCGCTGACCGGCGTCCACCTGCGCCCCATCCGCCGACTGCTGTCGGGTGCCAGCGCGTCTGCGGCGAGCATCGCCTCAGCTCTTGCTGCGGCGCTTCTGATCGCTGCCTGCGCGTCGAGCAGCGTCGCACCTCGTCCAACCACGCCCGCCACCGGTGAGGTACCGCCGCGCACACCGACGCGCATGGAGCCCGGCGCATTGCCCGGCGCCATGACGCCGAGCTCCATGCCGCGCAACATCGCCGCCGACCGCCGCTGGGCGGACTCGGTGCTGGCCACACTCTCGCTCCGCCAGAAAGCCGCGCAGATGGTGTGGGTCTGGTCGCTCGGCGATTACTCCCCCACCGACGCACCCGCCTGGACGCGACTGGAATCGCTCATTCGCGAGCAGGAGCTCGGCGGCGCGATCATCTCCGTTGGTGGACCGCTCGATATCGCGGCGAAGGTGAACGCGATGCAGCGCGCCGCGCGGTTGCCGTTGCTCATCGGTGCGGATTTCGAAACCGGCGCCGCTTTTCGCGCTCGCGGTGGATGGTTTCTCCCCAACGCGATCGAGCTTGGGGGCGCGACATCGTTCCCGTATCAGATGGGAATGGGGGCGACACGCGACACGGCGCTGGCGTATGAGATGGGTCGGGTCACCGCCGTCGAAGGACGCGCACTCGGCGTGCACATGGGCTTCGCCCCCGTGATGGACGTCAACAACAACGCGAAGAACCCCGTCATCAGCGCGCGCTCGTTTGGTGAAGACGCGACCCTCGTGTCGCGCATGGGGGCGGCGTTCATTCGCGGCATGCAGGAGCACGGCATGCTCGCCACCGCGAAACACTTTCCCGGTCACGGCGACACCGAGCAGAACTCGCATCTCGAACTGGCGCGGGTGAACGTTTCCCGTGCACGGCTGGACAGCGTGGAGCTGCCGCCGTTTCAGGCGGCCATCAACGCCGGTGTACGCGGTGTGATGACGTTCCATGGCGACCTGCCGGCGCTCGACACCACGCGCACTGCGGCGACACTCAGCAAGCGCGTCATGACCGACCTGCTGCGCACAGAGATGGGCTTTCGCGGCATTCTCGTCACCGACGCGCTCGACATGAACGGCGTACTCGGCAACATGACGATGGCCGAAGCTGCACAGCGCGCCGTGATTGCCGGCAACGACGTGCTGCTCATGCCGACCGATGTGAAGGTGGCGATTCAAGCGGTCGTCGATGGTGTGGCGAACGGTCGCTTCACCGTGGCACGCATCGATTCGTCGGTGACGATGTTGCTGATGGCCAAGCACGAGATGGGACTGCACCGCTCGCGCATTGTCGATCTGGAAGCGGTGCGTCTGACGGTGGGTGTACTCGCCAACTCCGCGCCGGCCACGATGGCCGCCGAGAAGGCGATCACGCTGGTGCGCGATTCATTGTCGATAGTGCCGTTGCGCGCTGCGCGCACGAGCCGTGTGGTGAGCATTTCCGTCGCGCCGCGCGTCGACCTGAGCGCGGGCCGCATTTTCGATGCAGAACTCAAGAGTGCCTTTCCGCAACTGTTGTCGCTCACGCTGAGCCCCGAAATGGTTGCTGACAACACGGCAGGTGCGGCCGCCGGTGGCACCGGTACGTATCGCATCAATCCCGAGCCTGCGCTGTTGCCGGCATCGGTGGAGAACGCGCTGTCGATCGCGCGCGGCGCTGATCTCGTGATCGTCTCCAGTTACATCGGCGCCAGCACCAACACGGCGACGATGGTGCCGACGAAGGGCGTACCGGAGCTGCTGAACGGGTTGCGTGCGGCCAACACCAAAGTCGTGCTGGTATCGTTTCTCAATCCGTATCTCGCACAGGGTCTGCCGCTCACCGAGGCGCATCTGATCGCGTGGAGTCCATGGACGGCGTCGCAGCGTGCGGCGGCGCGGGCGCTGCTGGGGCGGGCGCCGATTACAGGCCTGCTGCCGATCAGTATTCCGGGTGTGGCCGGCTACGGGGCGGGACTCAAGCGGTAGACGTCGCGTCGTATAGCGTGACGTCTGACACAACGTGACGCGATGACATCGTTCGGCGTGGTATCGACCATTACTCGATTTTTACTCGATCGCCAACGACAGCTGCGTACACGTCGCGATCCGCGGCTGCTGCAACACCGTGGCCGCCACGCTCGCAGCACCCGCGATGAGCATGTCGGCACCACTGCGCGTACCGGACCATGGCGGCTCACGCGACGGCCCGTCGCGCATCAGCTCCACCAGCGCCCGTTCGGAGGGGAATCGCGCCAATGATCGGTCTGCGCGGTCGAAGGCGTCGCGAACATCACCGCGCGTGCCGAACAACACCTCGCGTACACTGCCACACGACGTGACGCCAAGCTGATTCAACCGCTCATAGCGTAGCGCGCGCGGCAGTTGGGGATCGCTGGTCTGCCCGACAATCCGTTGACGGACCTTGTCCGCCGTGGCGGTGGAGCGTGCGGGCTTGGCCCCGGAAACGGCGCGCTTGGGCAGTGGCGCAGCCAGCGCGAGCCCTTGCCGATTGCCTGTCGCCTCGTACAGCTGATGCAGTCCGATGCGACCGACATCCACCACAACCCGGCCAATCAGCGCATCGATGGAGTTTGTGCCGTTGTCGATGAACATGAAGCCGAGCGACACGATGGTACGTAGCGCGGACTCCGCACGAGCCGTCTCTCCCAGCGCCACGTAGTACGCCGCGCGCGACACACCGGCGTACGCCAACGACTTCGTGTCGACGAACCGATGCACCGGCATCGCTGGCGCGAACGCATCCTCGCGGAACGGCAGCACGAACTGTCCGCCAACAAGATCCACTTGCGGCGCACTCACCGCGCGCTCGACCTCGCGCCAGATCGGCGCCTCGGCCACACTCCGCAGATAGACCATTTCTTCGGCGCTGAATCCGCTTGTGGCGCGCATGACCACATCCGACGCGACGACCGCATCCAGCCCGGCGTTGCGGGGCGCGGGAAACGTGCCGATCGTCTTCTGCTGATCCTGCCACGGACGTGCGAATCGTGTGGCAACCGGATGCTCGGGGAACGCGATGTTTGTCAGCTTCGCACCGCGCGAGCGAGGCGCCTGCACGGCATGAAACGCCGCACCCGCGTCCGTGGCGGACACGCCCGCATTCGTCGGCGACATCAGGGGTCGCAATCGCTCCACGTCGGCCAGTCTCGTCTCGACATCGTCAAGCTTTGCGTCCATGGAGTGCTGACCGATGAACAGCGACGGGCCGCGCACGCCTATAACCACAGACTCAGTCGAATCGTTTCGAGCGCACCCACCGTCTCGCGCAACCGCTGCTGCACCAGATCGCGTTCGACGCGCAGCGACTCGTCGTGTTCGTCGTCGTCGCTCACGCGCGATGGCTGCGACACCTGTTGCGACACATGCTGCAATCCCTCCTGCAGCGCATCGAAGCGCGCACGCAGCAGCACCGCATCGCGTTGCAAGCGCTGCAGCAGCCCGGGGAGATCGCCCAGCGATTCGCGTGACGTCCTCGGAAGGCTTTCGAACAGCTGCTCCGCTGCCATACCCAACGAAAGTTCAGTCGCTCGATGGGTCATGGCCCGCGCCATCGGCTTGTTGCCGCGCCAGGCGCGCGCGATGGAGAAAGCCCACACACCGAAACGACCCGTCCACGCGGCGCTCCACAGTTCCACATCGACATCACGTCGCAGCTGCAACAGCGTCACGTAGCCGAGTGCAGCTGGAATGGCCAGCAACGGTCCCGCGGCTGTGAGCAAACCGATCGCGATGCTCGCGGAGTCGTCCTGCACGGTTGCGAAGGCGAGCAACAGCAGTGAAGTCGACCCGGCGATGCTTGCCACGCGCTTCAGTACCCGCTCGATGAATCCGCGCACTCGCGATGGCTGCGCGCTGCGCTCCTCGCGACTGCTCTCCTGTTCGGCGCGGAAGGCCGGAACGAGGTCTCGCTGCGTGAAGCCCAGATCGAGCATACGTCGCGCCGCGACAATGGCGAACGAGGTGGTGAGTGCGGTCACTCCGCCGGCGAAGACGAGCACACCTGCTGGAATGCCGACCAATTTGGACGTGGCTACCGAGGCCACTACTGTGGTGAAGAGACCCAGCACAGTACCGCCGCCATCCATGCGCCCGTTGCGCTTCACAAATGCGCGCAACGCCGCAGGCAGCTCCCGACGCTGCTCGATCGCGACACCCAGTTGCTCGGCGAGCTCCGGCGCCGACGCCGGTCGATGCGCGGGATCCTTGGCCAGACAGCGGTCGATCAGCTGCGCGAGCTTTCGCGGCACCGCCACACCAACCGTCGCCAGTGGCGGCGCTTCCTCTGTGACATCGCGCGCCAGCAGCTCGGCGGCGGTATCGCCCGTGAATGGCAATCGACCTGAGAGCGCATAAAACCCGGTTGCGCCGAGCGGGTACAGATCGCTCCGCCCGTCGACGTCATGGCCGAGTGCCTGCTCGGGGCTCATGAACTCCGGCGTGCCGTTGACGCAGTCTCCGCGCGCGTCGCCGGTCGCGGCGGCGATGCCAAAGTCGGCGACCAGCGCGCGACCGGTTCCGGCCTCGATCAGGATGTTGTCCGGCTTCACATCGCGATGAATGACGCCCTGTCCATGCGCATAGCCGAGTGCCCAGGCCACCTCGCGCAGGATGCGTGCGCCATCGCTGGCGGAGACCGGGCCGCGCGATCGTACGCGCTGCGCCAGTGTCTCGCCGTCCACAAACGCCATCACGAAGTAGACGAAACCGTCCGTCTCGTTGACGGAGTGGATGGGGATGATGTTCGGGTGCGAGAGCTTGGCCGCCAGCTGCACTTCACGCGCCAGATAGACCACACCCATTCCGCCACGGCCGAGCTCGCGATCGATTGAGTACCGACCAGCGAGGGCGGTTCGAAACGACAGGAATAGCGGGTCGGGGTTGGTGGTCAGGTCGGTCATATCATGGTGGCCACTGGAGTTGGCGCATTCTCGGAACACACGTTTCGCGTCGGCCCGAGTCACCGATACCAGAGGCGCGGAGCGTGCTCGCCGAGCGTCCCGTGACATGACTGGCCGTCCTGATGACAGCGCACGTCGCCCCGGCCACCTGTCGAAACGTCCCGCGCAGGCCCACCGTATGGACGGCGCGCAGGTCTCGTGGCCTCGCCGTATCCATCCCTCGTCGGTTGCCCTGCCTATGACCTCACGACGCGACTTCCTGAAACAGGGAGGCACCGCGGTCGGTGCCTCGCTGCTGGCCGGTGGTGCTCTCGCCGGCCTTCCTCGCCTGCTCAACGCCGCACCGGCCCCCTCGGGCAAGGCGCTCGAGACGTTCTACGACATCCCGCAGGTGAAGGAGCTGATGGCGGCGGCCCTCAATGCCGCCAAGTCCGCTGGGGCGTCGTACGCCGACGTGCGCTGCAGTCGGCAACGCCAGAACTTTGTCTTCACCCGCGAACAGCAGATCCAGCAGGTGGTCGACACCGACACCGTCGGCATCGGCGTGCGCACACTGGTGGACGGCACCTGGGGTTTCGCCGCCACGCGCATTCTCACCACCGACGGCGCTGCGTCGGCCGCGCGAGAAGCGGTGGCCATCGCGAAAGCATCGCGCATCGCACGTGACCGGCCGATCGAGTGGTTGCCCTCACCGATCGTCACCGACGGCTACTGGAAGGGCGCCTTCACCACCGATCCGTTCGACATCCCCGTCGAACAGAAGGCCGACCTGCTGCTCAGGGCCAACGCTGCGGCTTTGAAAGCGAAGGGCGTCAAGTTCGTCTTCTCCGGCTTCTTCTTCGTGAAGGACGAACGCAACTACGCCAACACCGACGGCTCCACGATCAAGCAGGACAACGTGCGCTCGTGGCCGACGATGCAGATCACCGCCGTCAGCGCCGACTTCTCCGATTTCCAGAACCGCACCAACATCGCTGCTCCGATGGCGCGCGGTTGGGAGTATGTGCTGGCGCAGGATCTCGTGGGTAACGCACCCAAGTGGGGCGAAGAGGCGGCCGCCAAACTCACCGCCAAGCCGGTGGACGTCGGGCGCTATGATCTCGTGCTCGATCCGGCCAATCTCTGGCTCACCATTCACGAAAGCATCGGTCATCCCACCGAGCTTGATCGCGCGATGGGCTACGAAGCCAACTACGCCGGTACCAGTTTCGTCGCGCCGCCCGAGAAGATGCTCGGCCAACTCAAGTACGGCCCGTCGATGCTCAACATTCAGGGTGACCGCTCGCAGGTTGGCGGACTCTCCACCATCGGGTGGGACGACGACGGTGTAAAGCCCGACGAATTTCTCATCGTCAAGGAAGGAATGTTCAACGACTATCAGACCACGCGTGAACAGGCGCCGTGGCTGCGCTGGTGGTATGACAAGAACGGCCGCCCCGTGCGCTCGCACGGCTGCGCGTACGCACAAGGCTGGGACAACGTCCAGTTCCAACGCATGCCGAACGTGTCGCTGCTGCCCAGCGAACGCGATCTGAAAATCGACGATCTCGTCAGCGCCACCGATCGCGGCATTCTCATCTCGGGCGACGGCAGTTTCTCCATCGATCAGCAGCGCTACAATGCCCAGTTCGGCGGACAGACGTTCCACGAGATCAAGGGCGGCAAGATTGTCGGTACGTTGAAAGACGTCGCCTACCAGATCCGCACGCCCGACTTCTGGAACTCGCTCGACATGATCGGCGGCAAGTCGTCGTACCAACTCGGCGGCAGCTTCTTCGACGGCAAGGGACAACCGGCGCAGGTGAACGCGGTCAGCCACGGTTCGCCGCCGGCGCGCTTCAAGAGCGTCAACATCATCAACACGGGGAGGAAGGCGTAATGTCCAACACCATGCGCGCGCCCTCCGCCATCCTCACGCGCGACGAAGCGATGGCCATTGTCGAACAGGCGGTCAAGCTCTCCAAGGCCGATGCCGTCGACGTGCAGATCAACACCTACACCAACGGCAACATCCGCTTCGCCGACAATCAGGTCTCGACGGCCGGCACCACCACCGATGCGCAACTTGGCATCCAGAGCGCCTTTGGCCCGAAGCACGCCGTCGTCACCACCAACGATCTCTCCGACGAATCGATCAAGCGCGCCGTCGAACAGAGCGAACGCATCGCGCGACTCGCACCCGACGATCCGGAGTCGATGCCGCAGCTTGGCTCGCAGCAGTACGCGAACGTTACGTCGTGGTATGACAGCACGGCCAACCTCACGGCCGACGATCGTGCGAAAGCCGCACTCGCCGCGCTCGACAAGGCGCGCAAGATGGGCGACGTGAAAGCGGCCGGCTACCTCGTGACCGGTGCCGGCGCACTGGCCATCGGCAACGGCAAGGGGATGTTCGCGTATCGTCGCAACACGAGTGCGAACTACACGCTCACCGTGCGCACCACCGATGGCACCGGTTCCGGCTGGGCCGCGGCCGATCATCCCGACTGGACGCAACTCGATGCACAGGGCGTCGCCAATCGCGCCATCGAAAAAGCGCGCGCCTCACGCAATCCGGTCGCCATCGAACCAGGTCGCTACACCGTCATTCTCGAGCCGCAGGCGGTTGGCGATCTGGTGCAGCTCATCGGCAACTACGCCGACGCCCGCAGTGCCGACGAAGGGCGCTCGCCGTTCGTGAAACAGGGTGGTGGCAACAAGGTGGGCGAAAAGATCGTCGATCCCCGGGTCACCATCTTTTCCGATCCCGCCGACCCGCAACTCCTCGGCCAGCCGTGGGATTTCGAAGGGATGCCACTCGGTCGTCAGGTGTGGATCGAAAACGGAATGCTGAAGCAGCTCACGTACTCGCGCTTCTGGGCCAGGAAGCAAGGGAAGACGGCCACCGGCGGACCGACGACGTTCAAGATGGCCGGCGGAACCCAGAGCATCGAGGATCTGATCAAAGGCACCACGCGCGGCGTACTCGTGACGCGACTATGGTACCTGCGTGAAGTCGATCCGCGCACGATTCTCTACACGGGACTCACACGCGACGGCACGTTCCTGATCGAAGACGGCAAGATCACCAAGTCGTTGCGCAATTTCCGCTTCAACGAGTCGCCGCTGTTCGTGCTCAACAACATCGAAGCGCTCGGCACCGCGCAACGACTTGCGGGAACGGAGCAGGGTGGGGACGTCGTGATGCCGTCGATGCGGGTGAAGGACTTCAACTTCACGTCGCTGTCCGAGGCGGTATAGCCATACGGTTAACCACCCAGTGTCGGGCTTCGGGTACAGGCTTCGAGTGGTGAGTGGCCCTGCGACCACCCAAAACCGGAAGCCCGGACTCACAGCCCGACACTGGGTGGTTGCGGTTCTCCCGCGTCTCTCCCGCTGATTCTGCGGAAGCGCTGTGACTCGCTCGCCAGAAAGTCCCGCGCCCCCGCACTCCACGTGCGCGTCTCACAGGCAATGCTCTCTTGCTCCACTCTGAACACAAAAAAGGAGTTCGGCTCTCCACGCGCCCGAGTCGAGATCGCGGTGCCTGCCACCAGCATCGGCGCGTCGTACCCGGCCACGTACTTCGACGTGCTGGCGCGGTGGATCAGGTGCAGATGACCTGAGAGAAACAGATCCACCTTGTGTGGCGCAAACGCGCTGATCGCGCGCTCCGCTCCGCCCACAACGTCGACACCCGTCAAGCCGACCGGTATGTCGAACGGATGATGCGTGACCACGATCCGCGCCACGCTCGACGGTAGTCGCGCCAGTTGCGTCGTCGCCTCGTCAATTTGCGTCGCATCGATCGCGCCGCCCTTGAACGTCAACGAACGCGCCGTGTTGATCCCGATCACGGCGATCTCGGCGTCGACAAAACTCGGGGCCAGCTCCGAGGTGATGTGCGTGCGGTATCGGCCGAGTGGCGAGACGAAGCGACGGATGATGTCGTAGAGCGGCACGTCGTGATTACCGGGAACGAGCAATCGCGGCGTCGGGAGTTGCTGTACGTACGCGTGTGCGGCGATGAACTGCCGTCTGTGCGCGCGTTGCGTGAAGTCGCCGGACACGATCACCAGATCCGGCTTGATCTGCGCGAGCAGTTCGAGCAGCGGATCGAGCGTCTCCGGCAGCGTCGTTCCGAAATGCAGATCCGAGAGCTGAACGATGGTGCGCATCGCTCAGCTCGACGTTGGCAGCGCGGTTGCCGGCCCCATCACGAGCAGCGCGCCACGACGCGACTCGAACGCCAACGGTGTTTCGAGTTTCACCACTTCACCATCGATCGAGACATGCGCGAGTCGATGCTTCGCATCCACCGTGACGTGCTCGAGCTTCAGCATCTCGAACCCGCGATCGTCGCGCACGTTGCCGACCATCGCGCGCATCGTGAACCAGAGCAACTGCATTCGGCCATGCGCGCGGGGGATGAAGACGGAGAGCGTCCCCTCGGTCAGCGAATCGCGATGTGGCTTGAGCGTGTCGTGATTGACGTACTCGTTGTTGCCGACAAAGAGCGCTGGCGTGCGTCGAAGGAACGTAGTCGTGTCGGTCCGCAAGCGAAGGCCCAACTCGCGGTATCGATAAAGCGCACGCATCGCCGAGATGAATGCGGCGGGCCACTTGGATGCTCCCTGCCGCTGCTCTGCCTCGCGGCGCCGCACGATCTCTGGATAGAGTCCGAGTCCCGCGTTGTTGAGGAAGATCCGATCGTTCACGCTTCCTACGTCGACGCGGCGCGGTGTCCCGTCGCGCAGCAGCGTGACGGCGTCGGCGAGATCGGTCGGAATGCCCAGATCCTTCGCGAAATGATTGAGTGTACCCGCCGGCAGCACGCCCAGCACGATATCCGTACCGACGATCGCGGAAGCTACGGCATTGATTGTTCCGTCGCCGCCAGCAGCAACGAGCAGCGTCGGCGAATCGCTCATCGCCCGAGCGATCAACTCGTCGATGCGGACAGTCTCGCTGCCCCAGAGGGTCACCGCATCGGGGAACACACTCGCGATCTGCTCTTCCAGGCGTGCACGATCACGTTCGGACTGCATGGAACCGGCAGTGCCATTGCCGACGACGCGAACGACCGGGGGCATGCGCAATGGTGGTGGCGAGGAAGGCACAGCCCGACACTTGGCTGTCGATCCCGCAGATCAACGCAATTTCTTCGCCACCGCCTCCACCTCCGCCATCACTCGCAACAGATTTCCGCCCCAGATCTTCGCGATATCCGCCTCGCTGTACCCGCGCTTCACCAGCTCCGTCGTCACCGCCAGCGCCTGCGTCGCGTCGCGGAATCCATCTACGCCGCCCCCGCCGTCGAAGTCCGAGCTGATGCCGACGTGATTGACGCCGATCTTCTTCACGGCGTAGTCGATGTGATCGACAAAGTCCGAGACATTCGCCGGCGGGTCGGACGGATAGCGGCGCGCGGTGATGTCTTCCTGCTTGGCGAGATACTCGTTGCGCCTGGCCTCCGGGAGCGCCTGGATCGCCTGCTGCACTTCCTGACGACCCCTGCCGGCGATAGCGAACTCCTTGCGCAGATCCTCCATCGCCGCCGCACGCGCCTGCTCGCGCGGCAGATCGCGTTTGGGGTCGCACTTCACGTAACTGTTGAATGCCACGGTCTGCATCACGCCGCCGTTCTTCCTGAGCGCGAGCAACTGTTCGTCGTCCAGATTGCGGCTGTGATTGCAGATCGCGCGCACCGCCGAATGCGACGCGATGATCGGCGCCTTCGACAGCGCAATCGTCTGCATCATCGATTGCTTCGACGGATGCGAGATGTCGATCATCATGCCAAGCCGGTTCATCTCGGCGACGACCTGCTTGCCGAGAGGGCTCAGTCCGTTGTGCAGCCACACGCCATCGCGTTCGCCGGTGTTCGAATCGGACAGCTGGCTGTGTCCGTTGTGCGCGAGCGACATGTACCGCCCGCCGCGATCGAAGAACTTCTTGACGTTGGTGATATCGGCACCGATCGGGAATCCGTTCTCGACGCCGATGAAGATCACCCGCTTGCCTGCAGCATGAATGCGACGTGCGTCCGCCGCGGTATACGCTAGCTCGGCGCGCGTTGGCGCCAGTTGCTCAGTAAGACGATGAATCGCGTCGAACTTTTCGAACGCTGACGCATTCGCGCGAGCAAACCCCGCCGAGTCGAGCTGCGGTGATTGTCCCACGTAGACGATGAGAAACGCGCCGCCGAGTCCGCCTTCCTCCATCTTTACCAGATCGACCTGCGTGCGTGGCAGTTTTGTCGCGTAGTTCGGTATGTTCGCGTTGAAGTTGGCCGGGCTGATATCCACATGTGTGTCGATGGAAAGCACTTTGGCATGAATCGCGCGTGCCTTGGCACGCAACGCATCGTCAGCGGCGGCACTCTGTGCCAATGCTGCGGCAGGGATCGCCACCAGCGGCATCGTCGCCAGAGCCAGAGTGCCGAAAAGCGCACGGGAAAGCGAAGGCATCTGAAAGGGGAAAGCGTGGAAAGCTGCGTGCAGGAGATGGCAGAAAATGTTCTCCGCATGTATGACTACGGCAAGAGCTGTCGAGACGCTGAAGTGGCCTGGCAAGCTGAACGAAGTGCGTGTACCGAGTGTAGCATCGAGTTCCCACCTTCACCCGAGATGTCATGATCATTCAGTTGAACACGGACAATCACGTCGATGGCACGCAGTCCCTGCGAGAGGAAGTGACGACTGAGCTCGAGCGATCGCTGACACGATTCTCGGGTCAGATCACACGAATCGAAGTGCACTTCCAGGACGCGAACGCCGACAAGGGCGGCGGGCGCGACAAACGCTGCATGCTCGAAGCGCGCGTCGCCGGCGGTGAACCGGTCGTCGTCAGCAATACGGCAGACTCGGTACGCGGGGCGCTGGTTGGCGCGCGCGACAAGCTGGTGCGTGTCCTCGAGAAACGGGTGTCGCGGCTGCGCCCGCCCAAAGGACGCGATCCATTCGACAGCAATGAAATCTCCCTGTGAGAGGTGTGCCGCATGCCGACGACGATGCTTCAACAATTCAGCACGGTACTCGCTGAACGAACCGGTCCCTGCCTTTCGCTCTATCTCCCGACGGAGCGACGGTTTCCCGAGCAGAAACAGAATCTCATTCGCTTCAAGAACCGTGTTCGCGTGGCGGAGCATTCATTCGCCTCGCTCGACACACCGCTCACCGACACACAGCTCGAATCGCTGATGGCGCCGTTGCATGAACTCGCAACGAACGATCGCTTCTGGCATCACACGCACGATGGACTCGCCATCTTTCGTGCACCCGATTTCTTCAAGGTGTACAAACTTCAGCGCACGGTCCCTGAGCGGACCATCGTCGCCGACAGCTTTCATGTGAAGCCGTTGATGCGCGTACTGCAATCACCCAACCGTTTCGAAGTGCTGGCGCTCACGCGCGAGCATGTGCGCCTCTTCCACGGGGACAGCGATCGCCTCGACGAGGTGGAGCTGGACGCTCATGTCCCGTTGTCGATCGAAGCCGCTCTCGGCGATGAACTGACCGAACCGCATTCGTCCGTGCGACCGCTGAGCAACCGCGGCGGTACCGGTGGCGCCGGTGGTGGCGGATCTGCCGTGCACTACGGAAGCGGCTCAAAACACGACGAAATCGACAAGGACACCGAGCGCTTCTTCCGCGTGGTGGATCGTGCGATTCACGAGCATCACTCGAAGTCGTCGGCGTTGCCGCTGGTGCTCGCCGCCCTTCCCGAGTATCACGCGCGGTTTCGCGAGACATCGCACAATCCGCAGCTCGTCCACGAAGCGATCGTTGGCAACCCCGACGCGTTCTCGGTCGACGACCTGCGCGACAAGGCATGGGCCATCGTGCAACCGAGGTTCGCGGCGCGCCTCGAGAAGCTGGTCAGCGACTACAGCGCGAACCTCGCCCACGGACTCGCGTCAGACGATCTCTCCGACGTCGCCGTCGCCACACTCCGCGGTCGCGTCAAGGCGCTCCTGGTCGATGCGGATCGCGTCGTTCCCGGTTCGGTCAATCGCGAGACCGGGCAAATCACACTCGGCAAGCTCGCCGATGCGCACACGGACGACGTGATCGACGATCTCGCCGAACTCGCGATGCGACAGGGTGGCGACGTCGTGGTGGTGCCGCACGACCGGATGCCAAGCATAACCGGGGTTGCGGCGGTGTACCGCTTCTGAGGTTGAACCGCCAAGTGTCGGGCTGTGGGTGTGGGTCGTGGGCTTTGGGTGTTCGCCCTCCGGAGTGCGTGCGCGAACTCTGCGCGAGGCATCTCGAAGCCCAGGACCCATACTCACAACCGGAAACTTGGTGGTTAACGATCCGGCCCCTCGCACCCCTTCCCCTCACCGGTCCGTGATCTCCCTTCGCCCCAGCGCCGCTGGCGCCGCTGCCCTCCCACTGGCCCCCGCAAGCACGAGCAGCGTCAGCAGGTACGGCACCGCCAGGAACAGCTGGTACGGGATGTCGCGCCAGCCCATCGCCTGAAAGAGCGACTGCAACGAATTCGCGCCACCAAAGAGCAGCGCCGCTGCGGCCACACCGAGCGGCTTCCATCGACCGAGTACCACGATCGCGATCGCGATGAACCCGCGACCGGCCGACATCCCTTCGACAAATGTGCCCGCCTGCGCGAGCACGAGCGTCGCGCCGGCCAGTCCTGCCATCGCACCGGCGAACAGCACGGCGGCAAGCTGCACGCGGCGCGGCTTCACGCCCGCCGCAACCGCCGCCTCCGGATACTCGCCGACGGCGCGCAACGCGAGTCCTGCCTGCGTACGCATCAGCCACCACGCGCACAGCGGCACGGCGACGTACAGCAGATACGTGATCAGCGGCTGCGCGAAGAGCGCCTGTCCGATGAGTGGAATCGACGACAGCGCGGGAATCGGCACGACCCCCACCGTGGGAATGGAAAGCGCGACACCCGCCGAGCCATAGAGCGTGGTGTACAGAGTGCCGGTCAGCCCGAACGACAGCAACGTGATCGCGGTGCCGGTGATGATCTGGTCGGCGCGCAGCCAGACAGTGAACAGCGCAAAGAGCATCGCCACGGCAACGCCTGCCGCCGCACCCGCTGCGAAGCCAGCGCCTGCACCAGCCACCCCTGCCGCGACCGTCGCACCAAGCGCACCGGCAATGATCGAACCCTCAAGCCCGATGTTGATGACCCCCGCACGCTCGCTGATGCACTCACCAAGCGCCGCGAGGGCGAGCGGTGTCGCCGTGCGCACACTTGCCTCGAGAAATCCGGCCGCGCTATCGAGACCGTTACTCATCACGTACCCGACTCCGCGCGCGCGACCACGCGCGATCGCCACCGTTCGGCAGACACCACCAACAGAATGAGCGTGGCCTCCACCACCGACACCACCACGCTCGGCACCCCCGCATCGCGCTGCATCGCGTTCGCCCCGGCTTCGAGCGCGCCAAAAAGCAACGCCGTAGCCAACACGCCAAGCGGGTGTAATCGCGCCAGAAGCGCCACCGCGATCGCCGTGAAACCGTAACCTGGCGAGAAGTTGTCGTATAACGCGTACGTCACACCGGTGTACTCCACCGAGCCCGCCAATCCCGCGAGCGCGCCACTCAGAATGAACGCGCCCATGACGGTGCGCGTGACGCGAATCTGTCCGCTGGTGGCCGCTGCCCACGCGTTCGATCCCACTGCGCGGAGACGGAATCCACCGGCCGTTTCCTTGAGCCACCACCAGGCACCAACGGCCAGTGCGATGGCCAGCAGCAGTCCCATGTGCAGTCGCGTCCCCTCGAGCAACACCGGCAGGTGCAACGCGTCGGGGAGCGACGCGGACTGCGGATTGATGCGCGCCGGTTCCTGCAGCGGCCCGCGCACGAGCCAGCCGATGAGATACTGCGCGAGGAAGTTGAGCATGATCGTACTGATCACCTCGAGCACACCATAGCGCTGTCGCAACACGGCCGCGATCGCCGCCCACGCGCCACCCGCCAATGCACCGGCCAGCAGAATGACGACGATCGCGAGCGCTGCCGCTGGCGTCGACGATGGCGAGCCGACAATCGCCGCCACGGCCGCACCAATCGCGGCGCCCATCAACAGCTGCCCTTCGGCGCCAACGTTGAGGATGCCGGCACGGAACGCGATGGCCACCGCGAGGCCGGCCAGCGCCAACGGCACGGCGCGCACCAGTGTTGCCGACGTGATGGCGTACCACGAACCGAATGCACCACGCGCCAACGCTGACAACGCCGCCGATGCGTCGTGACCGGTGGCCAGCAGCAGCAGCACCAGTACGGACAGTGCGATGGCCGCCAACGCACCCGTGCGCAGCACCCACGCCCCCACGCCCGAATGACGTGAGCTCGCTGTCACCGCCATCTGGTCGACGGGTGTCGCGGATGCGCTCAGCATGCGCGCAAGGTCAGTTCATCGGAGCGCGTCACGCACGGCTCGTCTGCGAGCCAAGCATCGCGCGACCCACGAGGTCCCGATCGCTCGGCGTTTCAGTGAGCGCGCCGTTGTGCATCGCGTACACCCGGTCGGCCAGCAACAACACTTCGTCGAGATCGCTCGAGAACAGCACGACCGCTGCACCCGCGTCGCGTGCCGCGCGCAACGCGTCACGCACGGCCGCGGTGGCGCGAAAGTCGAGACCACGCGATGGGTTCTCCACCACCAGCGCCGTCGGTGCACCATGCAGCTCGCGCCCCAGCACCAGCTTCTGCTGATTGCCGCCAGACATCGCGCGCGCCGCCGACTGCACGCCACTCGCCTGCACACGATAGCCCGCGATGATCTGCGCCGTCTCTTCGCGAAGGGTCGACCATGCAACGCGACCACGACGTGCGCCGGCGCCGCGCAATGCGACGTTCTCCACCAGCGAGGCATCGAGCATCAATGCATCGCGATGACGGTCTTCCGGCACGAAACCCACTTCAGTTGGATGCGTGAGTTGACCACTGGCCGCCTGGCCGCGACCAGCGAGCACGCGCAGCAGTTCATGTTGTCCCTCTCCTTCCACTGCCGCGATCCCCACGATCTCACCGGCGTATACATGCATGGTCGCGCCGCGCACTCGCGCCACACCACGCGAGTCCGACACATGGAGGTCACGCGTCATGAACACCGGTGCGCGTTCGCCAGTGCGCGCCGCCGCCGTGGTGCGGAATGCGCCCGTCACATCGACCTCCGCCAACAATTCGTCGGCCATTGACGGCATGCCATCAATGGGCGATGTCCGGTGTCCAAGCATGGCATTGGCGAGACCCGCCTCGTCGGTGGCCGTGGCGCGTGCCGCCAGCACCGTGCGCCCGCGACGCAGCACCGTCACATCGTCCGCAATCGCGAGTGCGTCGCGCAGCTTGTGCGTGATCAACACCACCGCATGCCCCGCCTCGGCGTGACGGCGCATCCACTGCAACAGTTCCTGCGCCTCACTCGGCGCCAGCACCGCCGTCGGCTCGTCGAGAATGAGCAGCTGCACGTCGCGGGCGAGTGCTTTCACAATCTCGCAGCGCTGCTGCGCAGCCACGGAGAGCGTGCTCACCATCGCGTCCGGGTCGAGCGTCAGACCGGCGCGCGTCGCGACGCTGCGGACTCGCTCCGCGGCGGCACGCGGGTCGTATCGACCGTGATTGCCAAGGGCGACATTCTCCGCGACGGTCATCGCGGGCACCAGTGTGAAATGCTGATGGACCATGCCGATGCCCATCGACAAGGCGACGGACGGCGACGCAATCACCTGCGGCACACCACGAACGCGCACGGTTCCTTCCTGCGGTTGCAACAGACCAAAGGCAACACGCATCAGTGTCGTCTTGCCCGCGCCGTTCTCGCCGAGCACCGCGTGCACCGTACCGGCGCGCACGCGCAACGACGCCTGGTCGAGCGCGATCACCGAACCGAAACGTCGCGTGATCCCTTCCAGCGAGAGCACGACGTCTCCCGCCGTTGCATCACTCACGAGCCGGTGGGTAGATGCAGGAACGACCACGGCAATCCGAATCGGCGCTCGAGCCACGCGCCAAGCGATTGTACGCCGAGCGTCTCGGTGGCGTAGTGTCCGGCGTAAATGATGCAGAGGTCGTGTTCGATGGCTTCAACGGTGGTGTGATGCGGACCTTCGCCAACGATCAGCGTGTCGATGCCGCGTTCACGAGCTTCCCGCAGCGATTCACTGGATGCGCCGCCGCCGCTGCAGATGGCCCATCGACGCGTCGTGCGTTCATTCGCGGGGATGCTCGTGCGCACCGTACCGCCATATCGCGTGGCGTACGAGTGCACGCGCGCCAGCAGTTGTGCGGTCGATTCATCGCTTTCACCACAGACGCCGATCTCCACGCCCTTGAAGCGCGAAAAGCCGGCCGTCGGCACCAGTCCGAAGGCCTCGGCCAGACGCGCGTTGTTGCCGTGCGTGGGATGGAGATCGAGCGGCAGATGCGACGCATACACGGCGATGCCGTTGGTGAGCAACGAACAAAACTTGTCGTACGCCACACCCACCAACGGTTGTGTACCACCCCAGAAAAGTCCGTGATGCACAATGAGCAGGTCAGCGCCGCTGATGGCCGTTTCGGCAATTGCCGCACGTGATGCATCGACCGCGACAGCCACGCGTGTGACCTGTCCGCGATTGGCCACCTGGAGGCCGTTCATTGCACCCGGATAGTCAGGTACCTCGATGGTTCGCAACTCGGTGTCGAGTGCTGTCACGACATCGTGCAACGTCACCGATGGTGTGGTCGAGGCGCCGCCGCCTGCGTCCGCAGTGATCCGTTCGAGGCTCGTCACGAAGTGTGGGCGTTGGTGACTCAAGGCTTGCCGATCGGCTTCGCGCTGTCGGCACCGTCCAGCACCTGGTCCAACGTATGGAAGCTACCGGCGCGCAGCAGCGCTCCAATGGAGTCGACACTGGCGCGTGCCGATGCCGGAATACGCGCCTGCATCGCAGCGTCCGGATTGAGCATCAGTCGCACCACATCATCCTTCACGCCAAAGTTGATGACGCGGCCCTTGAACGAGCCGCCGATCACTTCACGCGCAATGAGCATGAACGCCTTCGTATGATCGATGACCACGCTGCCGACGATGACCTCCGGTGCGACGCTGTTCTGGTCCGCATTCGTGCCGAACGCCAGCACGTTCTTTTCGCGCACAGCCTGAAAGACGCCAAGCCCGGCGGCATCTGCGTTCTGCAGAATGACGTCCGCACCGCGAGCGATCTGTGCCAGCGCCTGTTCCTTACCGGCGCTGACGTCATCCCAGTTTCCAAGGTATGAGGTCAGAACCCGAACCTTGGGGTTGACCGCCCTGGCGCCCATTTCGAACGCCATGAAGCTGGCTTTCACCGGCGGCAGCTCCGTGCCCGCGATCAAGCCAAGTACGTTCGTTTTCGTCATCGCACCCGCGACCATGCCCGCCTGGAACGACGCTTCCTCGAACGCGTAGCTGACGCCGGCCACGTTGGGCGCCGTCACGCGGCCGGACGTGACGATGTACACAGTCTTCGGGTAGGCAGGCGCCACGCGAACGGCGGCATCCTGGAATTCGAAGCCGTGTCCGATGACCATGTCGTACCCCTGTGCTCCATACTGCCGGAAGTTCTCGTCGAACTCGGCGGGGGTCTTGGTCTGAATGTGAGAGAGCTCGGCGCCCATCGAGTCGCGCATGGCGACAATGCCAGCATAGGCTCCGCCGTTCCACGATTTGTCGGTGATCGGGCCAGGGGTGAGCAGTGCGACTCGGAACTTTTTCGCGCCTGTTTTAGAGGCTGCGGACTTGTCCGTGGCTCCACCACAGGCGGTCGCAATCACCAGTCCCATCACCATGGCGCGCCTGCAAGAACCAGCAAACTCCGCCAAAACTGCTGCAGTGCCGTTCAAATGGCTCATGTGTGGCTCGTTGGTGTTCGTTTAACGCCTAATCGTCAAGTGAAACGCCGAGCACCGTCAGTACGCGCTCGAGGTCGTCGTTGGAGAAGAACGCAATTCGGACCTCTCCGCGATCCCGAGCGCTGAGGTGGAGGGAGACGCCGGTCTGCAGCTTTCGGCGGAGGAGTTCTTCGATGCGCCGGATTTCGGCGGGCGAGCTGCCGGTGGGGGTCGGGGCCGAGGTCGAAGGCGGCTGTTTCCGGGCGCCCTTGGCTGAGGCGGGCCGAGCTGCGTGGACGCGCCGTTCGACTTCTCGGACGGAGAGACCGTTGGCGGCTGTTTCGCGGGCGAGGTCGGTGATGGCGCGTTCGGCACCGAGTCCGAGCAGTGCGCGCGCGTGTCCGGCGGAGAGCTGTTTTTCCTGCAGGAGGCGGCGGACGGCGGCGGGGAGTTGGAGAAGACGAAGTGCGTTGGCGACGGTGGACCGGTCTTTTCCGACGACGTCGGCGACTTCCTGATTCGAGAGTGCAAACTCGTCCATCAGGCGTTGGTAGCCGTCTGCCTCTTCGATCGGGTCGAGGTCGGCGCGCTGGAGGTTTTCGACCATGGCCAAGGTGAGTGCCGCGCGGTCGTCGGTGGGTCGGACGACGGCGGCGATCTCGGTCCAGCCCAGTTTGATTGCGGCGCGAAAGCGACGCTCGCCGGCGATGAGTTCGTAGCCGTGGTCGTTGGGGGCAGGGCGCACGGTGACAGGCTGGAGGAGTCCGTTGACGCGAAGACTGGCTTCCAGGTCGGCGAGCTCATCGGAGCGGAACTCGCGCCGTGGCTGATATGGATTGGGTCGGATCTGCGCGATGGGGAGCGTCTGCAGCGCGCTGACGGGCGCGGGCGTCGTGGGTGTGGCGGTCTCGGC
>Ga0163144_10002598_pt1 | contig 41482 bp, 36 predicted proteins | sample OliLak19BULKMAT1_FD_123175 | JGI IMG/M metagenome (GOLD analysis project Ga0163144, IMG submission 123175) | Freshwater microbial mat bacterial communities from Lake Vanda, McMurdo Dry Valleys, Antarctica - Oligotrophic Lake LV.19.BULKMAT1 | ecosystem: Environmental > Aquatic > Freshwater >...
CAATGTGATTTATAAATTATGCCAATAATTATAAATCTTACAGTGGTTTATGCCGATTGGAAAGAAGTTTGGTGCAATGCAGAGAAACGGAATTGGACCATTACTTATTTCACATCGGTATAAATACCGTTTCAAATTATTTTTTTACCCTATGCGAACAGTTTTTTTATCTCTCTTCTTAACTGCCCTTGTGTTGTTAACATTATCGATTAGCAATGATTCTGGAAAAAGGATGCCCGCTGTTACTTTAAAAAACATGCAAGGAAACACCGTGAACTCTAGCGAAATTTCGAATGATGGAAATCCTGTGGTGATTTTATTCTGGTCTAGCTGGTGTAAAATTTGTAAATCTGAATTGAATACGATAGCAGAAGAATATGATACATGGCAAGAAGAAGCGGGTGTAAAAATTATCGCCGTTTCAGTGGATGATCAGAAAACAGCAAATTCAGTTGAATCAGTTGTCAATGCCGCCGGCTGGGAATATGAAATATGGATGGACACTAACAGCGAACTTAAACGTGCAATGGGCGTAAGTCATACTCCACACTGGTTTGTGCTAGATGGCAATCTTGAAATCACTTATTCTCACAATAATTTTGTTCCTGGTGACGAAGAACTTCTTTATGAAAAAATTTTGGAGGTGAGTAGTAAATAATACCGATACGGTATCTGTATTAGTCCAATATCAAAATGGATATTGAAATCAAACAGCTACTATATCGGCATTTACATTACTAAGCCCAAATTATCCTTTGGACTAATTTGAACTAAGTAATGGTATAACTTGAACTATTACCATTTGTTTAAAAAGCCTACTTTTTGTCTATTAAGCCTAATTTTATTTTTTATAGTGATGCACTTTTTAGGCGGAGGCATGTCTGGGCATTAGTTTAAATAATATTTCTGCTAGTCAAATTTACCTACAGGAGAAACTGTAACTTTTATACGGTGCTTATTTTCGCTTAATCCGCAAGCCGACGGACGCAGATTCTATAAATGTTTTTTCGATATATGGATTAACTCTATACACTTACATTGTACATGACAGTTTTGAGTATTGTCCGTCATTTGACCAATTGATTTTTTTTCAATTAGCACAATCACATCCCATATCAAACTCAATTTTTACCCAAGGTAAAAGTCCGTTCCACTTTTTTTGAAAATCGTTGCTGAACGTTACACCGCGTAAATCAAGATGGCGCAATTTTTTAAGATTTGCCATTGTTAAAGGTAGTTCACGAATTGGGTTAAACCAAATATCAAAAACAATTAATTCAGTTAAACTTCCTATGCATTCAGGAACAACCGCAACATCATTTCTGCCCATATATAAATAGTGCAATGAAGTATTTTTGCAAATGGAATTCGAGAAAGTATCTAAATCATTTTTTTCCAAATTCAAAACCTCAAGATTGGGCAAATAAAAATCATCAGGCAATGAAGAGAGTCTGTTTTGCGAAAGATTTAAATCGCGTAAATTTTTGTAAGAATAAATTTCTTTCGGGATTGTTTGTAATTTATTTTTGCTTAAATCCAATCGAAAAACTGAATCGCGATGAACCGTTGCCGCCTCTTCAAGAGAAGTAAAGATTCTGAATTCTTGTGCAAATGCGTTAGGCAACAACAGGATGCAAAACCAAAATATGACGAGATGTAATTTCATCTTTCTTTAATTGTTCTTTTAATACATCAACAGATTTAAAATTTTGTTCTGCTCTAATTTTATCTATCAAATATACGACCAATTCTTGACCATAAATATTCTGAGAAAAATCAAATAAATTAATTTCAACTCGACGTTCACCGTTTTTACTAATGGTAGGGCGGTTGCCAATGTTCATCATACCATCAAACAATTTACCTTTAAGATTTACTCGCACAGCAAAAACACCACTTGCCGGCATGAGTTGAATTTTATCAATTAAAATATTTGCTGTAGGAAAACCAATTGTATTTCCAATTTTATCGCCTTCAACTACAACCCCTTTAAAACTAAAAGGTGCGCCAAGGTAACGATTTGCCAGTTCAATATTTCCATCTTTAACTGCTTCCCGAATTTTTGTTGAGCTAACACTTTTTTCTGATTCAAGAAACGCAGGAATTTCTTCCACATTGAATTGATGAACTTTACTCAACTCTTGTAATAATTCTAGAGAGCCTTCTCTGTTTCTACCAAAATGATGATTGTATCCAATCGTCATTGTATGAATATTTATTTTACTGACCAAAATCATATTCACAAATTCGGTTGCCGAGATTTGAGAAAACTCTTTTGTAAACGGGCAAAGAATTAAGTGATCAATGCCAAGGCTCTCAAGTTTTTTAATGCGTTCATCCATGGGTTGTATTAATTCTAAACCATGGTCATCAGGGTTTAATGCGATTCGAGGATGAGGATGGAAAGTAAATACAACCGTTTCGCCACCAATGGTTTCGGCTGTTTTTTTTAGATGATTTAAAATGGATTGATGACCTAAATGAACACCGTCAAACGTTCCTAAAGTCAATACAGGTCGATGAATGGGCGGAATGTTTTCAAGAGCGTGATAAACTTTCAAATGACTCAGATTTGCTGGAATTCTTAAACAATTTCAAAGTTATGTAAAAAACTTTCAACAATTTCTGCAATAAGAAGAAAAAGGAGTAAATTTGCACCGCGAAAAAGCACTTAAAAATTATAAATTTTAGCCGATGTCAAGTATTAATGGTAAAATTTCACAGGTAATTGGACCTGTAGTTGATGTAAGTTTCACAAAAGGAACTTCTCTTCCAAATCTAATGGATGCATTAGAAGTTGTAAAAGGTGATGGAACAAAAGTTGTTCTTGAAGTTCAACAACACATTGGTGACGATTCAGTTCGCACAATAGCAATGGATTCATCTGATGGTTTTAGCCGCGGAATGGAAGTGGTTGCAACGGGCGCGCCTATTAAAATGCCAATAGGTGAGGCCATTAAAGGACGTTTGTTTAACGTAACTGGAGATGCAATTGATGGCCTTAAAAACCTTGACAAATCAGACGGACTTCCTATTCACAGAGAAGCACCAAGATTTGAAGATTTATCAACGGCAACAGAAGTATTGTTTACCGGTATCAAAGTCATCGATTTGATTGAGCCTTATGCAAAAGGCGGAAAAATTGGTTTGTTTGGTGGTGCTGGTGTTGGTAAAACGGTATTGATTCAAGAATTGATTAATAACATCGCTAAAGCATATTCAGGTTTGTCTGTATTTGCAGGTGTTGGTGAAAGAACAAGAGAAGGAAATGACTTGTTGAGAGAGATGCTAGAGTCAGGCATTATTTCATACGGTGATGATTTTATGCACGACATGGAAAACGGTGGATGGGATTTATCTAAAGTTGACATGACTAAATTAAAAGATTCTAAAGCAACATTCGTTTTTGGTCAAATGAACGAGCCTCCTGGAGCTAGAGCTCGTGTGGCTTTGTCAGGTTTAACGTTAGCAGAGTATTACCGTGACGGTGATGGCGAAGGAAAAGGAAATGACATTCTTTTCTTCGTAGATAACATTTTCCGTTTTACACAAGCGGGTTCTGAGGTATCTGCTCTTTTGGGTCGTATGCCTTCTGCAGTAGGTTATCAACCAACTTTGGCAACAGAAATGGGTGCAATGCAAGAACGTATTTCATCCACAAAAAATGGTTCAATTACTTCTGTTCAGGCGGTTTATGTTCCTGCAGATGATTTAACGGATCCAGCTCCTGCAACTACATTTGCCCATTTAGATGCAACTACTGTATTGTCGCGTAAAATTGCTGAGTTAGGAATTTATCCGGCGGTTGACCCGTTGGATTCAACATCACGAATCTTGACAGCAGCAATAGTTGGAGCTGAACATTACGATTGTGCGCAACGCGTTAAATTAACATTACAACGTTATAAAGAATTACAAGACATCATTGCTATCCTTGGTATGGATGAGCTTTCGGAAGAAGATAAATTGATTGTTCATCGCGCACGTCGTGTTCAACGTTTCTTGTCGCAACCGTTTCATGTTGCTGAGCAATTTACAGGTTTAGCAGGTGTTTTGGTTGATATTAAAGATACCATTAAAGGTTTCAACATGATCATGGATGGTGCAGTTGATAAATATCCTGAAGCGGCTTTTAACCTAAAAGGAAGCATTGAAGATGTAATTGCAGCTGGAACAAAAATGTTAGCTGAAAATTAATTGGAAAGAAGATGTTATTAGAAGTTATATCTCCAGACGAATTATTGTTTAAAGGTAACGTTTCGCACGTTGTTCTTCCAGGATTGGATGGTTCCTTTGGTGTTTTGAATTTGCATGCGCCAATGATTTCTGCTTTAAAAAAAGGAGTGGTAAAAGTGGATCAAAACATTGCTGAAAACAGAGATGAAGATATTTACAACGGGAAGTTAAATACCACGTTTAAAGATCAAGCTAGCTTTACTTTTGAAATTAAAGGTGGAGTGATTGAAGTAAAAGATAATAAACTAATTGTTTTAGCTGAATAGCGGCCAAATTATATTTATTTTAAAAAGTCCGGTTTCAATTTTTGATCCGGATTTTTTTTGAGTGCAGAGGCAAAAGGATAGAATTATTGTGCTTGATGGCGCTTAAATAATACCATTACTTAGATCAAATTAGTCCAAAGGACAATTTGGACTTAGTAATGTAAATGCCGATACCTGCCTGACTGCCCGTCAGGTAGACAGGGAGTAGCTGTTTGAGTTCAATATCCATTTTGATATTGGACGAATACAGATACCGTATTGGTATAAAATCAAATTGAAATCATTTTCATTTTACGATCAACCGCTCTGTCCTGTGTCCTTTGCCCTCGCTTAATCCTGTTAACCTTTGTTAAAGAAACAATTTAATGCTAAATCTCCCGTTAACAAAACATTGTTTAACCAAAAAAAACGCCCAAATTTGCTCGGCGCAGAAATGAGTTTCAAAGACAAGTTAGATATTAATAATATTCCACAACACGTTGCAATCATAATGGATGGTAATGGTCGTTGGGCAAAAGAAAAAGGGCAAATGCGTCTTTTTGGACATGCTACAGGAGTTGAATCTGTTCGCGAAGCTTTAACCGCTGCAACCGAAATCAATGTAAAATATCTTACGCTTTATGCTTTTTCAACAGAGAATTGGAATCGCCCAAAAGACGAAGTGGATGGCTTGATGGATTTATTGGTGAAAACAATTTCGAGCGAGTTGGAATCACTCAACAATAATAAAGTGCGTTTGATGACAATTGGAAACATGGATGGTTTGCCAACTGCGTGTAAAGAAGAATTATTGAGTGCCGTTGAACGAACTAAAAAGAATGAAGGAACTGTATTAGTGCTTGCTCTTAATTATAGTTCAAAAAGTGAAATTACTGCTGCAGTAAAAACAATTGCAGAACGATATAAAAAAGGAGAACTAAATTTAGAAGAAATCACTGAAGATTTAATTAGCCTACATTTGTATACATCCGAAATTCCAGATCCTGAATTGATGATTAGAACAAGCGGTGAAATTAGAATTAGTAATTTTCTCCTTTGGCAGTTGGCTTATAGCGAACTTCATTTCACACCTATTTTTTGGCCAGATTTTAAACAGGAAGATTTTTATCAGGCTATCTTTGAATACCAAACACGCGAGCGTCGCTTTGGAATGGTAAGCGAACAAATAAATGAATCATGAACGGTAAAAAAATAATTATACTTTCTTTTTTAATTGTTCTGACAACAACTTTATTTGGTCAGTTAACAATTGGTGGAGATAATTCTTACATGAATCCGCAAAAATATACTATCGCAGGTGTGCGTGTTGAAGGGGTTCCTTATTACGAATCAAGTGCAATTATTTTAATTTCTGGTTTGACCATCGGAAAAGAAATTATGGTTCCGGGTGATGATATTAGTTCTGCTATAAAAAAATTGTGGGATCAAGAATTGTTTTCCAATGTTCAAATTGTCATGGATGGAAATCCAAAACCAAATGGAGACATCTTTTTAATTATTCAGTTAGAAGGGCGACCAAAATTATCGAAGTACAGATTTACCGGAGACGTGACCAAAAGTGAAGACACAAAAATTCGTGAAATCATTAATTTATTTGCCGGAAAAACAATAACGGAAGGACTTGCGTCTAACACAATAAACTTGGTTCGCGGATTTTATCAAGAAAAAGGATTCTTAAAAACAGTTGTAACGATAGAGCAAGTTGTAGACACATCTACATTTAATTCTAGAATATTTATTATCAATGTTGTAAAAGGAAACAAAATAAAAATTGGAGCAATAAATATTTACGACAACGAATTAGCTTCAATAAATTACGAGGCAGGATTGTCGAAATTCGAAAAGTGGAAAATGAGTCGCTCAGTTTCTGACGGTGGTTTGCGCGGAAAAATGGAAGATACCAAACAAACCGGTATTATGCGGATTTTTAAACGTTCAAAATTTAATAAATCAGCTTACGAACGAGATAAGATTGCTATTATAGAAGCCTATAACGCAATTGGAATGCGTGATGCTGTGATTTCAAAAGACACTATGTACGACATTGATTCAAAACATATTGGTATTGATATCTACATCAATCAAGGCAATAAATATTATTTTGGAGATATTAGTTGGGTTGGAAATACTAAATATAGAAAGGGACAACTTGATACATTATTAGGAATTAAAAAAGGGGATGTTTACAACAAACCGTTACTTGAACAACGTTTGTACATGAGCATGGACGGACGCGATGTTACTTCGTTGTACATGGATCGTGGTTATCTTTTCTTTAATATTCAACCGTATGAAATGTACATTGATTCATTGAACTACATTCATTATGAATTGAGAATTAATGAAGGCAAAGAAGCGCGCATCAAAAATATCATCATCAATGGAAATACAAAAACAAACGACCACGTAATTCTTAGAGAAATAAGAACTAAGCCAGGCGATTTGTTTAACAGAAATGACATCATTCGAACTCAGCGTGAATTAGCAAACCTTGGTTATTTTGACCCTGAACAATTTCAGGTTAATCCAATTCCAAATCCAATTGACGGAACAGTTGATATTGAATACACTGTTGTAGAAAAATCATCTGACCAAATTGAGTTATCTGGAGGTTATGGAATGAATCGTTTAATTGGAACAATTGGACTTTCTTTCACGAATTTCTCAACAAAAAATTTCTTTAAAAAAGGAGCTTGGACACCGCTACCTTCTGGTGATGGACAACGTTTGAGTTTGCGTGGACAAACTCAGGGAAAAGGTTTTCAGTCGTACAATTTATCGTTCAGCGAACCTTGGTTGGGTGGAAAAAAACCAATCAATTTTTCTGTATTTAGTTCATATTCGTTAATTAGTAATGCACTTCCAAAAACAGATGCAACTTATAGCCAAACATCCATCATGTCTGTTGGTATGGGAATCGGGTCAAAATTGAAATGGCCAGATGATTATTTTCAGATTTATGCGGAATTGAATTATCAGTATTACGATTTAAAACGTGCACAAAATTTTGTTTTCTCAGATGGATTTTCAAACAATATAGCTCTATCTGCAATAGTTACAAGAAATTCAATTTCTGATCCGCTCTATCCGCGCAGTGGTTCAAAGTTTACGCTGACAATGAAATCAACTGCACCGTATTCATTGTTTGAGAATCATACGGCTCAAGAATATCTTGACATGTCAGATCAACAGCGTTATAAATTTGCCGAATATTTCAAAATTAAATTCAGCGGTGAATGGTTTGTGCCTTTGACTAAAAATAAAAAATTAGTGTTGCGAACTAAATTTGGTTTTGGATTTTTGGGTGCGTATAAAAAAGAAAAGGGCGATTCACCTTTTGAACGTTTTTATTTAGGTGGAAGTGGATTAAATGGAACATGGCAATTTGATGGTCGCGAAATTATTCCGCTTCGTGGTTATGAAGGCACTAGTCCGGTTTCACCAACTACAGGTGGCACAGTCATCACAAAATATTCATTGGAGTTAAGATATCCAATTTCATTGAACCCGAGCGCAACCATTTACGCATTGGCTTTTGTTGAAGCAGGAAATACATTTAATGGTTTTCAAGATTTTAATCCGTTCAATGCAAAACGTGCTGCTGGAGCAGGAATTAGAATCTTTTTACCGATGTTTGGTATGTTGGGTGTAGATTTTGCTTGGGGATTTGACCCTTTGGATCCGGGTTCGCAAGGATTTGGAAATGCTACATCCGACCCAGGTTCTAATATTAAAGGATATACATTTGGCGTGTTCCCAATCATTGGTATGAACATTGGAGATTTGTAAAATGTCCTATCTTCGCAGCCCCAAAGTGGTGCAGTGGATTGGAAATGAAAAGAGTTTTTTTAAAATTATGAACCGATTAGTTTTTGTACTTGTGTTGTTTTTGGGGATTGGACAAACAGCTAATGCCCAAAAATATGCTTACGTAGATACGCAATACATTCTTGAGCAAGTGCCTGAATACAATGCTGCGCAAGAACAGCTCAACAAACTTTCTGAGCAATGGCAACAAGATATTGAGGATAAATTTGCATTGATTGAACGCAAGCAACGCGATTATGATGCTGAGGTAATTTTATTGCCAGATGAAATTAAAAAACAACGACAAAAAGAAATTGATGATTTAAGAATGTCAGCCATGGAATTGCAACGAAAAAAATTTGGTGTAGGTGGCGACCTTTTTTTGAAACGAGAAGAATTGATTAAACCTATTCAAGACAGAATCTTTGAAGCCATTCAACAAATTGCGGTTGAACGAAATTATTCCTTTGTTTTTGACAAAGCAAATCAATCCAACTTACTTTATGCCGATCCTAAATTTGATATCACCGATGCAGTAATAAAGAAAATGGGCATAACAATTGCTAAGAATTAATAAATGACTGAGAAGTAGAATCTATAAATGTTTTACAACTCAATAAAAATGGACAATAAACATAAATTTGACAACATGAAAAAAGTACTAATGGCCATCGTAATAATTTTTACGTTAGGGATAGCAGGGTTCAACGCAAACGCGCAAACAGCTAAGTTTGCTCATATTGATTATTTAGAAGTAGTAGATAGTATTCCAACTTGGCTAGATGCAAATAATCAATTAGATGCATTTATTGCTATGGGTCAAAAAACAATTGCAGACATGGAAAAAGATTTGCAAACTGTTTATGATGTTTATTTAGCAGAAAAAGAAACATTGTCGCCTTTGTTAATTGAGTACCGTGAAAAAGAACTAATTGAAAAACAAGAATTGCTTGAATACAAAAAACAAGCACTTGAAAATGATTTACAAATTTGGAATCAACGTTTGTTTTTACCTATCGAAGAAAATCTTAAAAAAGCGATTGAAACAATTGCTTTGAAATTTGGAATCACTTACATGTTCGAAAAAAGCTCCATGTTATACATTGCACCAACTGTTAGTTTGGATTTAACAAAAGAAGTTAGAATTGAATTAATCAGACTTGAAAAAATAAGAGTACCTGGACTTTAGTAGTCAGCTAGAATTTGGAAAAAGACTGTCAGCGATGATGGTCTTTTTTTTATCTTTACTTCAATGAACAAACCTATTGGTATTTTTGATTCTGGAATTGGAGGGCTTACCGTTGCAAAAGCAATAGCAGAATCCCTGCCCAACGAAACCATTATTTATTTTGGTGATACTGCACATTTACCTTATGGTGATAAATCAAAAGAATCTATCATCGGTTATTCAAAACGTATCACGAGTTTTTTGTTGTCGAAAGAGTGTAAGGCAATTGTAATTGCTTGCAACACGGCATCGGCACATGCTTACGCAGATTTGAAAATAGAATTTCCCAATGTTCCCATCATCAATGTAATTGACCCAACGGTTGATTATTGTTTGTCAAAATATCAAACAGGAAAAATTGGAATTATTGCAACACGTGGTACAATTAAGTCAAGAATTTATCCGAGAAAAATAACTAAAAAAAATCCAAATTTAGAAGTTCCACAAGCAGCTACTCCTTTGTTAGCGCCCATGATAGAGGAAGGATTTTTCAACAACAACATTTCTAAAACCATCATCAACTCTTATTTATCTAACAAAAGTTTTGATGATATCAATGCATTAATTTTAGCATGCACACATTATCCGCTAATAAAAAAAGAAGTGATTGCTTTTTTTAAACGACCGGTTGATGTAATTGATTCTGCTTCGGTTGTAGCCGAGTACACAAAAAAAATGTTGACTGATTTAAAAATTCAAAGCGATAAAAAAATAGGCGAAAATTTATTTTACATTTCTGATTATACCGAGTCGTTTGAAGAAACTTCAAAACTTTTTTTTGGTGGAACGATTGTACTCAAAGAAGAACGAATTTGGGATTAATATAAAATATATATGACACAAGAAATTCTTGTTGATAAATCAGTTTTTGGTAAAAATGATTTAATCATAATTGAAAAGCATAAAGCAATATTTACGTTTGAACGTATTTCGCAAAGTGAATTAATGAAAAGTGTGAATGATATTTTTGTTGAGAGTGGTTATAAACTTGAGCAAGGCACCACGGAAAGTGGTAAGTATGGTAAAGGTAGTCAGGTGATGCGCGTTTTATTTGGAGCCTTTGTTAAACGATTTTGTTGGGAAACTAAAATTGAAAATAATTCATCTCAAATTCGTTTTGCTTTAACCAAAGATGCCAAAGGTTATGTTGGTGGCGTAATTGGTGTCAATCAAGTAAACAAGGAATTCAAGCGTTTAATAGATCTGTTTTCAGCATTTCATTTTAGTAAACATTGAATTTGAAATATGAGAAAAGCGCTGCAGATTTACCATGTGATTAATGTTTTGCACATTGTTTTTTATGCATACATTTTAATTCGCGCTATGAATGTTGGCAATGCACGTGCAATTATTCAAGACAATTCACTTTATATTTTATTGGTGTATGTTGCAGTTGTAATTGGTTTAAATTTCTACGCAAAAAAAATAGGCAATGGTTTTGAAAACCCAATGAAAACAGTTCGTACAGCGCGAATTTTACATTTCGTATCTATTGTAATTTTTGTTTTAGCTTTTATTCTTTTTCAGCGATACGATCAGCGTTATATTTTATTAATTCTTTTAAGCTTTCCCATTGACATAGTTGCATTTATTTTTGCTTACAAAAACTCAATAATTCCAGAAGAACGGCAAGATGTTATTGATCATTTTTTGGATGACAATGAAGATAAATTGGCGGATTGATTTTATTCGGTTGGTAATAATTTTTTTCTCTCACAGACAGCGCAAATGTTCACAGATGAAATTATTTAAGGCATGAATATCTGTGCCTTTTCAGTGTAATCTGTGAGCCATTTTGTAGTTCTTATCTCTACATTCACTGAGCAGTATTCCACGAATTATATTCTTCGCTATCTTTACAAAAATATATCGGTTATGAAAATTGACGACGACATCCGCAAGGCCTTTACGCTTGATGGAACTTTCTATAACTCAGCAGAGACATTGGAAGAATCAAAAATGAAAATATTTGGGCGCAGTTGGCAAATTGCTGCAGAAGAGGATATGGTGAAAATTCCTCAATCTGCTTTTCCTTTTGAATTTGTTGAAGGATTTATAACAGAGCCTTTGGTGATTACAAGAGACAAAGAGGATAAATTACATTGCCTTTCTAACGTGTGCACACATCGCGGAAATATTTTGGTAGAAAATCCGTGTATTTTAAATGGAGGGATTTCTTGCAGTTATCACGGTCGCCGTTTTGGAATGGATGGCTGCTTTAAGGCAATGCCCGAAACAGAAGGTATGGTTGATTTTCCTTCAGAGCGTGATAACCTGACTGAGCTACAGCTAAAAAAATGGAAACAGTTTCTATTCACATCACTCAACCCTAGTTTTTCATTTGATGAATTAATTAGTGAAATGGAAAAACGTGTTGGTTGGATGCCAATAGAGAATTTTAAATTCGATGCAAATCGTTCGCAAGAATATTTGGTAAGAGCCAACTGGGCATTGTATTGTGATAATTATTTAGAAGGATTTCACATTCCTTATATTCACAAAGATTTAGCAAAGACGCTTGACGCGTCAGGTTACCAAAGTGAAATTTATAAGTACTCAAATTTACAATTGGGAATTGCGCAAGGTGGCGAAATGGCTTTTGATCTTCCTGCTTCTTCGCCCGATTTTGGCAAACGAGTAGGAGCTTATTATTTTTGGTTGTTTCCAAATATGATGTTCAATTTTTATCCGTGGGGATTATCTGTAAATATTATTCGACCATTAAAATACAACTTGACAAAGGTTATTTTTAAAACTTACGTTTGGGATGAATCTAAAATTGATTCGGGTGCTGGAGCCTTATTAGATAGGGTAGAGAGAGAGGATGAGGCAATCGTAGAAAAAGTGCAGAAAGGAACAGCATCGTCACTTTACGGCAAAGGAAGATTTTCACCAAAAATGGAACAGGGTGTTCATCATTTTCATCGACTGATTGCAGATTTTATTTCAACTAACGATTAATCCAATGACTTAAAAAATGTGGTGAGAATTAATTTGTCACCACAATTTTTTCATAAGCTACAACATCTCCATTAGAAATGCGCAACAAATAAATTCCTGAATTCAAAGTGGTTGCCGTTGTAAGTATATCGTTGTGTTGAATTAAAAGAACTTCTTCACCAAGCGAATTAATCAAATGAAATTTTAAGAAGGAAGAATTAGTAGAAAGGATTTTAATTTGGAAATTTCCATTGTTAGGATTTGGAAAAACTTGAATCATATCGGCTAAATTGTTTTCAGAAATTCCAACTAAAAATTCGTTCACATTAACACAAGCAGATGTATCTGTGCAACCATTTTCTGTAATCGCAACTGCATAATTTCCTAAAACGGTTGCAGTATAGACTTGATTTGTAGCTCCAGGAATTGGTAAGTTTGTATTGCAATCTACCCACTGATAAGTTGCGCCAATTGTAACAGCTGTTAAGTAATTTAAATTTTGACTAATTGATGCAGTGATAGGAAGCTGTACCGTTAAATTTGTTGTAACAACACTGTCGCAAAAATTAGTTGCTGAAACTACGTCAACAAAAGTTCCACTTACCGAATATGTATTTAATCCGATGGTATAAGTTTCACCATAACAAATAGAAACATTTTGTGTAGCTGTAATTTCTGGTTCGACAATTAGTGTTGTATAAATAGTGCTATCACAAGTATTGACTGCTGTTAATACAACAGGATAAACTCCCGTAACATTATAAAAAGTTCCGCCAATTGTTGCACCACCACCAAAACAAACTGAAGTTGAATTTGTTGATGAAATTTCGGGAGAGATAGAAAGCGTGGTATTTACAGAACTATCACAACCCATAAAAGAAGTCAACAAATCAGCATAAACTCCATCGGTAGAATAAGTGTTTGAGCCAACTGTAACACTTTCTCCAAAACATAAATTAAATGTTTGATCAGTTATTAAAATGGGACAAATTTCATTGCTAAAAAAATAAACGGCACCAGCATCTTCTAATGAATCTAAGCCCAGCGAATTAAAATCTTGAAAGAGCGCGCCAACAACAATTGTATTATCTGAAAGACCAACAGAAATTCCAAATTCATCCATCGTAACTCTATCAGAAGCATCAATTTTTTGGAACTGCGACCAAGTGCCACCATTTTTTTCAAATATATAAGCAGAGCCAGCGTCAGCTTTTGTATCAGCATCAAATTCATCTTGGTTATCTGAATGGCAACTAATAACTAACAAACTGTCTTCTAATGCAAATTGGTATCCAAAATGGTCGCCTGAATTTCGATCATCTGGAACTATTTTTTGAGTAAAGACCCATGTTCCTGACAAATTTCGTTCAAACAAATAAGCGGACCCCGGGTTGGTTAATGATCCGCTAACCCCATCTTCTAATTCATCTTCAGAATAAGCGCCAACTATTAAAACATTTGTATCAATTGCAACGGCACAACCAAACCGATCCCATGATTCTCGGTCAAAATTTTGAATTTTTTGCACTTGATTCCAAACGCCTGCAGTTCGTTCAAAAATATAAGCTGCACCTGAACTCCACAATGGTGCTCCAGGAGGAACAGGGCCATAATCATGATGTAATGCACCAACAATTAAATAATCGCCGGAAATTCCAATTGACCAACCAAACTGATCGCCTAAATCCTCACCGCTATAACCAGCTGGATAATTAATATCAGCCGAACGATCGCTTGCGCAAATTTTTTGTGATTGGATCCAAACTCCACTCATATTTCTTACATACGAATAAACCGAACCTGCGCTATAAATATAACTTCCACCTGCCGGGTTATGATCCTCCGATTGGGCACCAACAATGGCTGTATTGCCACTTATTGAAACGGAGAAACCAAATTCATCATTCATTTGTCTGTCAGAAGCAACAATTTTTTGTGCCTGGCTCCAATTCCCCGAAATGTCTTTTTCAAAAATGTATGCTGCACCAGCATTTGACAAATTGTTAAGACCTGCAGCGTCAAAATCATTTCGATAAGATCCAACAACAGCGTAGTCACCGTCAATGGCAACCGAAAAACCAAAACGATCATAATCAACTTGGTCTGACGGAAAAAGTTTTTGATGTTGCACCCAATCGTTTATGCCAACACGCTTGTAAATATAAACGGAGCCATGATTTTCACTACCTCCAAAGTCGTCTCTAAAAGCACCAACTATTGCATAATCTCCAGAAATGTCGACAGCATTACCTAATTGATCATCTGCTTCCCTGTCTGCTGGTGTGTGTTTTATTATTTCGGTAAAATTTTGAGTAAATCCATTAACAAAATTCAGTATTAATAAAAATATTGTAAGGACGAGTTGTTTCATTTTTTTACAATGATTTTAATTGTTTCGTGAGTAGAAGAAACTAAAATGTAAATTCCATTTTCAAGGCCAGAAACATCAATTAAATTTTGTTGTGTTCCTATCATCAATTTTTTTCCTCGTAAATCAAAAATGGCAAAATCTATTTGTTTAGAAAGAGTAATGTTGCCCGAAGTTGGATTAGGATAGGCCGTTAACATTGGTATATTATTTTCAGATAATTCTACGTATCCATTGTGTTGATATGGAGTTGGACTCGTGAAAAGTGAAAATGAATTTGAGCCATTTGGGAAACGACCGTAGGAATAATTTGTGCTTGTTGAAGGATAATAGAGTGAATCAATAATTGAATTATTTGGAGATTTTAAATAAACTGTGCCAACCATATTTGGTAATTTAAAATTGACATGATTTTCACCTTGATAAGATTCTTTGTCACACCAAAATAAATTATAAGCGCCAGCATTGATAATGGTTCCTGTTGGTATCGGCCATATAAAATTTTCTCGTTGAATTTTGCAACCGGATAAATTTACTGCGTAATTATTTGGATTATACAATTCAATCCAGTCATCATCTTGATTAAAATTATCAAAAATAAAATTTGAATTTGACGACATTAATTCGTTAATCAAAACAGGTTGAAAACTTAAGTCTTCTTCAAAAATTGCTGTGAAAGAAGTATCGCCAGATGGCATCCACGGCAAGGTGTCTTCTGAAATTCCAAGTCCTTGCCATTCAACAAAACGATAGCCCGGCAAAGGAATAGCGACAAGAGGTAATTGAACTGTATTAATATAATGACCGGTCCAAGGATAAATACTTGATTCTATTCCAGCCAAATTTTCATTTACAAGAATAGAATTGACTTTTACCATCCCCATTTCAGTATCATTTACATTTATTGTTACAATACTTGTGTCAGGATATCCCCATTTATTCAACATGTGTTCGCGCACTCTTTTTTGACGGCGGTCGGCAAAAATATGAAGGTTATAAAAATTCAAATCCCACTGAGTTAAACTAGGGATTTCTGATTGACGCGTGTAAAGAGTAGTAGATGTAGATGGATATCGCCAGCGATTTACAGTCTCCATCATTTCAGGAGTCAATTGGTCATATATCTCGGTTATTTTTTCGTGCATTCTATTTTTTCTATATTGAGAATTAAGTAAATCGCACATACGATTTACGAACTTATGTTTGAATACAGGGTTTTCTAAAAGGCGCCTGAAAAGACGAGAATAAGAAGAAAATATGCCGGTTACTACTGTTGCTGCATTCAGCGTATTTACTGTATAAAAAGCGTTGTTACAAGAACCGCCAAATGCGCCGTCAAAATCATAAAAAATCCATCTAAATTTTCCATCAAGACCTTTTGGTTTACTAGGATCAAATGGTCCCGTTTTTCGCCATATTACTACATTTGAATAAACCCAATCTTCATTACTAAGAAAAATTTCTGAGCACATATAATCAATGTAATTTTCAACGTCAATTTTTTCCAATGCGAATTCATAATTTTGTTCAAGTGTCATATCATGTGACATTACAAAATCTTCAAGACTTTGCATTTCGTCACTATCAACTTGATGCCCTGATTGAACATCATATTCTTGATCGAGAATAGTTATTTCATTGTCATCAATTCCATATCTGTTTTGAACAAAATATTCATCTACTCTTTCTCTAATAGTATGTATTCCCCAATATTCTCCATTAATAAATAAAATGATGTGTTTGACATGTTGTTGATCAACAGACAACCCTTCAGTTAACATGTTTGCAATATCATCTCTTGGAAAACAATCTGGACGATGACCTCCTGAACGAATTAGAATTCGCTTAAAAGTTTCTAAATCATAATTATCAAAAAATGGATATTCAAAATTGGAGGAGGTTTCAGTTTCGCCATAAAGTCGAATATTTTTTTTACAAGATGAACGACTTCCTCCTCCATGAATTCTTGCGCGGACATCTCGCGCCATAACTAATTCTCCTTGGTCATTAAACAATTCAAAATTGGCGATGCGTTCCCATTCAACACCTTTCTGTGCATAGTTGCCATCAGGATGATTTCCGTAAACATAAATACCAGTTTCGTTAGAGAATAAATCAGTGCTATCAAAAACAAGTGACAGTATTGGAAGACTATATTTGGCGGCACCCACAGGGTCGACCATAAAAGTTTGTGTAACTGTTTCACTTGGTGCATAACCAGGTTTGTAAGCTCTAAAACGAATCACATTAATTTTATATGCTTCAGTGTATGGCTCCAACCAACCTCTGTTATTGGCACGCGTTAAATCATAAGTACCCATCGGATAATTAAAAGATGGATTGGTAGGAATTGTTGAATGACTATTTGGATCACCGATTCTGTTTTGTAATACTATTGGAGCTGTGTAAATAAAATCAGTCGGCAAAGGTTCGTTACCATTGAGTGTGTAAAATATAGTGACACCTGGAGTTGAATGTGATAATGATACGGTAACATTGGTTGAATATATACCGGATATTTGATCCGAAACAGGAACAGATAATTGTTGAGCGGAAATAAAAATTCCGTTCAATAACAATAACATCAGAGTAAGACTACGGTTCATTTCCAGTCAAATATACAAAACTATTCTCTAAGTTGATGATGTAACAGCTTTTGCACCTGCATAAGGTCAAGTAAAAAATTTATATCTTCTTCAATCTTATTTCCGATAACGACAAGATCAGCACCGTTATCAAATGCCAAATTTAATTGATCAATTGTTTTAATTCCTCCCCCAATTATTAGTGGAAGTTGAGTGTTTTTCCGCACTTCTCTAATCATGTTTACTGGCACCGGATTTAAAGCGCCACTTCCGGCATCTAAAAAAATGGCTTGCATTCCTAAAAGCTCACCTGCTATTGTTGTTTTTACAGCAATGTTTTCTTGATCTGAAGGAATGGGAGTAGTTTGACTTACGTATTGTACAGACGAATTTTTGCCACCATCAATTAATAAGTAGCCGGTTGGTACTACTTCAATTTCCATTTTTTTTAAAAGATGCGCAGATTCAACATGGTGTCCAATCAAGTAATCCGGATTTCTTCCTGAAATTAACGATAGAAATAAAATTCCATCGGCGTCTTTATGAATTTGGTTATGAGAGCCAGGAAAAATAACAACCGGAATTTTACAGAATTTTTTAATGCGTTCAATACACGCATTAAATGCATTTGTATCAACAGTGCTGCCGCCAACAAATATAAATGCCGGATTTAAACTTTGAATTTTGTTCAATAACAGCAACAAATTTTCATCGTTTTGATTTTTATCTGGGTCAATTAGAACTGCTAGTTTTTTTTGTCCGTTGTTGAGTATGGAAAGAATTTTTTTCATTGTGAAATGATGAATTTTCCGTTCGACTGAATAGTTCCATGATTCAGAATCTGATAATAATAACTACCAGATAAAAGTGAATTTTTATTGAGTTCAAAAATTGAAGTTGTCATTTTTTTATTTAAAATAAATTGACCTTGATTGTTGAAAATAGAGATAGATATTTCTTCGTTTGAATTCAAAGACTTCAATTCAAAATAGACAATTTCGCTTGATGGATTTGGGTAAACATGAACAGAAATTTCTGAGTCAAATTCATCCGCTCCCAACAAAGGATAATAGGCCCAAAAATCTCTGAGATTGGTTCCATCCGTTCCTGTTCCGCAATAAGCAACATCGTTAATAACAAATGAAACTAAGTAACGTCTGGCCAAACCATCAAAATCTTCAATTTGTATCCATGCATCATTGATAAAATCATACCGCCAAAAATCATCATAATCATCTGTACCTTCAACGTTATTTCCTGTTCCAATGTAGCCCGCACCATTAATAACAAAGCCAGTTGCATCTTGGCGTGGTGTGGTTCCAACATCTGCTTTTTGCGTCCAAATATCTGTTAGCGGATCATATTCATAAAAGTCGTTGGTATCATCACCTAAAATATGACCGGTACCAATATAACCTTTATCGTTATGAGAAAATGCAACTGCAGAACTTCGCGCAATTCCGATAAAATTGGCAATTGTATCCCATGTATTAGTTGTAGGATCATAAAAATAAAAATCGTTGGCATAACCAGATTCTGATTGGCCCGTTCCTACGTAGCCTAAATTATTAATAACAAACGCACAAGATCCACGCCTAGCTTCGCCAGGAAAATTGGCTACTTGAACCCAAGTATTAATAAGCGGAATATATTTCCAAAAATCATTTTTGTATTCGCTGTTGTCGTCTTCTCCAAGCCCCACATATCCATAATTTCCAATTCCGAAGGCAGTTGAGTGATATCGATAGCCTCCACCAAAATCAGCTATTTGACTCCATGAATTAGTTGCAGGATCGTATTGCCAATAATCTTTAAAAGTTATAGAAGTAATTGAATTGATATGTCCACCGCCAATGTATCCTTTGTTACCTATTGAAAATGCCGTGCAGCGGTGTTTAGCCTCGCCTCCAAATGGTGCTTTTTGTACCCAAGCACAATATGAATCAAAGGAAAATCCTGTGATTAAAATGATTAGAAATGTTCTTAAAACTAATTGTTGAATCAAACGCATTAAAAAGGATATAACTTAAATTAATACGTTAAAATTAGTCAAAAAGTTGTTGATTTAAGGCTATTTATGAGCCAAAGGAGTTTAATCATCTAATTTTTTATTTAAATCACCATGTGTACAATAGGTCAGAATATAGTTTGGGCGCAAGATGTATTGAAAAGTGTATTCCTGTATTATCCCTTCTTTATTCACATTTACATAACTTAAATTGTCCTCAATTTTAACATGAATATTTTCTTTGAAACTCAGGGCTGGAATATCCTCCATTTTGTAAACCGCTTCTTTAATACTCCAAACAATAGTTAGTTGAGTCTCATCTTCAAAGTCTATTAATTTTTGATCATCCTTTGAAATAAATTTGTGTTTAATGGCCGTTATTTTTGGCGATTTATATTCAACATCAATTCCAACGGGATGATTTTTATCTATTGCTATCACAATTATATCGTGCGAATGTGATATGCTGATATGACCATTTTCAATAAAAGGCCTACCAAACTCGTTGTAACGAATTTTTTGTTTGATTTCAAATTCTTTCCATAAAACACGCGTAAAATAATATTCAAGTTTTCGTTTTATAGATTTAAATCCATCATAAATTATTTTTTCATCAATAGTGAGTATAGTCAGATCGAAATCATCATTCGATGAGTCATTAAAACAAAGGAGTTTAATTATGAAACCCTTATCTATTATGATATTTTCTATTTTATAACTCAAGCTTGCTAATTTATGCACAAATTAAAAAGGAGTTTTGTACTTTTGCATTTTATTATTAAGAAACTTTTAACCGAAAATGAGCGATACACAACAAAAGTTGACCCACAAAGTAAAGGATATAAGCCTTGCCGCTTGGGGTAGAAAAGAAATTCGTTTAGCCGAAGCTGAGATGCCAGGCTTGATGTCATTAAGAACTGAGTTTGGTAATTCCAAACCACTAAAAGGAGCAAGAATTGCAGGATGTCTTCACATGACAATCCAAACAGCTGTGCTTATTGAAACACTTATTGAATTAGGTGCTGAGGTAAGTTGGTCTTCTTGTAACATTTTCTCAACACAAGATCAAGCTGCAGCAGCAATTGCTGCTGTTGGTATTCCAGTTTTTGCTTGGAAAGGTATGAACGAAGAAGAGTTTGATTGGTGCATTGAACAAACACTTTTTGCATTTGAAGATGGAAAACCATTAAACATGATTTTGGATGATGGTGGCGATTTAACCAATATGGTTTTTGATCGTTTTCCTGAATTAACAAAAGAAATCAAAGGTCTTTCTGAAGAGACAACAACAGGTGTTCACAGATTGCACGAACGTGTAAAGAATGGAACGTTGGTTATGCCTGCAATTAATATTAATGATTCCGTTACTAAATCAAAATTTGATAACAAATATGGTTGTAAAGAGTCTTTGGTAGATTCAATTCGACGTGCAACAGATATTATGATGGCTGGTAAAGTAGCTGTTGTTGCAGGTTATGGTGATGTAGGAAAAGGATCTGCGGCTTCGCTAAAAGGTGCGGGCGCAAGAGTAATTGTGACTGAAATTGATCCAATTTGTGCATTGCAAGCTGCGATGGATGGTTTTGAAGTGAAACCAATGGATAAAGCTGTTCTTGAAGGAGACATCATTGTCACCACAACTGGTAACAAAGATATCGTGGTTGGTCGTCATTTCGAAAAAATGAAAGACAAAGCAATTGTTTGTAACATTGGACATTTTGACAATGAAATAGATGTTGCTTGGTTAACTAAAAATCACGGTAGCTCAAAAGTTGAAATTAAACCACAAGTTGATTTATATACGATTAACGGAAAGGACATTATTCTTTTGGCTGAGGGTCGTTTGGTTAACTTAGGTTGTGCAACGGGTCACCCGTCTTTTGTAATGTCAAATTCATTCACCAACCAAACTTTGGCTCAATTAGAACTTTGGGCAAACGCTAAAGCTTATAAGAATGAAGTTTATACTTTACCTAAACATTTGGATGAAAAAGTAGCACGATTGCATTTAGCTAAGATTGGAGTAGAATTAGAAGTGCTTTCAGATGATCAAGCTAAATATATTGGGGTAACTGTTCAAGGTCCTTATAAAACGGATCAATACAGATATTAATTAATTGAAAATAATTGGAAAATGGAAAAACCTTTCGCATTGTGCGGAAGGTTTTTTTTTAATTGAAAATGTTTACTGTATAAGCCCCATCCCAAAAAGCCTGATATCTTTTCAAACCGAATTTGGCCGGTTCCTTTATAACAACTCCACTCATTATACTAAACTTTGAACCAGACAAGGTGTCAATTAATTCAAAAAAATTATCTGGATTAACGTTGACAATAGCTGCTGGATTTTGAGAGTCGTAAGTTGAATGTCGATCTAAAGCAACAAATTCGTCAAAATTTCTGTAAACCACAATTCCCCTAGATCCACCATTTACATAAGCATATCCTCCAGAGGCATTTAAAGGCTGATAAGATGGTAAATCAAGATTTAATGTTATATTCACGGGGACATTGGGGATAGGATATGTTTCTTGTTTTTTGCATGAAATAAAAAATAATCCGCATAAAATTGCACCAATAAAACTATATCTTGAATATATTTGAAACATGAAAAACTATGTTAACTCTATAGTAACGAAATTAACTATTATTATTGTATGCTTTGTTATAATTCCTCACGAGGCTTACAATCAAGACAAAGGAGCTAAGACTGTTAAATCAGGAAGTGGGTCAAAAGGCAAAAGCAAAAGACTTAGTAATAGTTACAATGCTCGTAAAAGATCTGGAAAAAGACATTGGAACAATCAAGACAAAGAAACCCGTAAACGCATGAAGCGCGCTGCCAAGAATGCCAAACGTCGCCAAAAAGGCAAACCAATGAAAAGCAATAGACTTGTATAGTTTAAGTCTAATTCATCTTTCTTTTCTTTTTTTATCAGGGTTTAATCTTCTAATTTTGATAGCGAATCTTGAGAGTTAAGATTTTGTTATTTTTTTTGTTCGACGAATTAATATTTACCTATATTTACCCGCTATTGTATTTTAGGAATTTTTAACAAATATGCTTACTTATGCTTAAGAACCTTAAATTAGTAATTACAACTTTCTTGTTGTCAGCAGGTTTTGCTTTTGCGCAGACTGGAGCTGGTTCAATAAAAGGAACTGTTACTGATAAAATAACCGGTGAAGTATTGCCTTTCGTCAAAGTTATCGTTTACCAAGGCGATCAACAAAAAGGATTTGCCTCAACCGATTTTAATGGTGATTTCTTAATCAGTTCATTGGCTCCCGGTGATTATGATGTTGAGTTTCGTTTTGTTGGATATCAACCTTTCAGGTCTAATGGAGTGGTTGTTAGTTCTGATAAATATACATTATTAGGTGATGTTAAAATAGGTCAAACCACAGAAATGTTGGAAGTTGTTGAGGTTGTAACTTATGCAATTCCGTTGATTAATAAAGATGGTGGATCTTCCGGTGGTACTGTTTCTCGTGAAGATATTTCTAAAATGCCTACGAGAGATGCAACAGGTATTGCATCAACAGTGGGTGGTGTTTATTCCGCAGAAGGTTCAGGTTCGCTTAGTATTCGTGGTTCAAGAGCGGAAGACACTTACTATTACATTGATGGTATTAAAGTAAGGGGTTCGTCATCTTTACCTAAATCAGCGATGCAAGAGGTTTCCGTAATAACAGGTGGTGTTCCTGCCAATTATGGAGATGTAACGGGTGGTATAGTTTCAATTACAACTAGAGGCCCATCTGCTCAATACTTCGGCTCGTTTGAAGGTGTTACTTCTGGTTTTTATTTTAATGGTGACAATCCTCTCGGATATGACGGCAAAGTAATTGGTCTAGATAAATACGCATACAACTTATTTGAAGGTATGATTTCTGGTCCTCTTTTAATGAAGAAAGATTCAACTGGCGCAAAAACAAAACCAATTTTAGGTTTTTTCCTTTCTGCCAACTTTACTGATGAACTTGATAATAGACCGTTAGCTAATGGTGGTGCATATCGCATTAAAGAAGACACTAGAGACTCATTGCTTGCAAATCCTCTTCGACCAACAGGTTTAGGTCAAGGTACTTATTACAACGCTAGTTATTTAAGACACAATAATGACGAGGCTTTGTCTGATTTCGAACAAGTTCGTTGGCGAATGAATGCTCGAAACAGAAGTTTTTCATCTGCCGGTAAAATTGATGTAAATGCTGGCCCTTCTATTAACTTGACCTTTGGTGGATCAATGGCTTATAATACAGGTCGTGGTTATAGCTACAACAACTCGTTGATGAATTTTGAGAATTTCGGAAAAAACACAACTGTTGATTGGAGAGTTTATGGCCGATTCACGCAACGATTCAACAATTCGGAAGAGGGCTCTACATCAAAAATTAAAAGTGCGTATTATTCTGTGATGATTGATTATTCTCAATCGTATGACAAAAATTGGGATGCTACGCATGAGGACAGAATCTTTAATTATGGAAATGTTGGAACTTTTACAACTTATAGAAGACCTACTTATGAATTTAATCAAGATGGAGATAGTTTAATTCACAATGGATATGAAGATACTTTGGTGGCATTCGTTCCTTCAGCGAATAACGAGGCTTTTGCCGCTATAACAAGTCAATATTATGAAATTTATGCAGGTCAAACTTCTGGAAATTATGAAAATCAATTTCAACTACAACAAGGCGGTGCTTTAAGAAATGGAGATGCGCCGGCTAACGTTTATGGAGTATGGGAAAATATTGGAACGCCTTATAATTTTTATGGTTATTCTCAAGCGGATCAATTCAGGATTACAGGTTCCGGCGCTATCAATTTAAGTGATCATAGCATCTCATTAGGGTTTGAATACGAACAACGTTGGGATCGTAATTTTGGTGGTTCACCAATTAATATGTGGACGATTTCTCGTCAGTACATGAACAATCATATTCTTGAGTACGATAAAAGTGTTGCAGGTTCAACCTATGATTTTTATGGAACTTTTCCGCGCGTTACTTATGATCGTCTAAATGCTGCTGAAGGTGCTTATACAGGTCAATATGGTTCGGATGCACAGTACTATTTTGATTACAATGTAAGAAAGAAATTAGGTGAGCAAGCTGGATTGTCTGGAGCTGAATTGGATGCTTATACTGACGGAACTGATTTTGTAGACATTGATGCATTAGATCCTAATTTCTTTACCTTAGATATGTTTAGCCCAGACGAGTTATTGAACTCAGGAAGTACATCAGCTTTTAACTGGTTTGGTTATGATCACACAGGTGAAAAAGTAAAAGGGAATACTGATATCGATAAATACTTTAATGAAATAGACCCTAATACAGGTAATTATCGTAGACATATTGGAGCTTTCCAACCCATTTACATGGCTGGATACATCATGGATAAATTTGCTTTCGATGATATCATCTTTAACGTAGGTTTACGTGTTGATATATTTGATGCGAACCAACCTGTAATGAAAGATAAATATTTGTTGTACACAGCAAAAACAGTTGGAGAAGTTACAGAATTTGAAGATAATACTTCAATTACTCACCCAACTAATATGGGTTCTGATTATGTTGTTTATGTAAACGACGTAAATAATATTACAGCAATTAATGGTTACAGAAATGGAGATACTTGGTATGATGCGGATGGCGTTGAAGTATCAGACGCAAGTGTTTTATTAGGAAGTAAAGGAATAGCTCCATGGTTAAATGATCCTGCACAAACAACTCCAACTAAAGATGCATTTGTAGATTATAAAGCTCAAATTAATGTAATGCCTCGTATCGCATTTTCATTCCCAATATCTGATGAGGCCTCTTTCTTTGCACATTATGATATCTTGACAAAACGTCCAACAACCGGTAATCGTTTTGACCCAATCGATTATCAATTTATGCAATCACGCAATGTAATTATTAATAATCCTGATTTAAAACCTGAACGCACAATTGATTATGAATTAGGTTTTCAACAGGTTTTAAGTAAGACTTCTTCTTTGAAAATTTCTGCATTTTATAAAGAACAAAGAGATCAAGTACAATTGGTGAATGTTTTTCAAGCCTATCCAAATACTTATCGTTCTTATGGAAATAGAGATTTTGGAACAGTAAAAGGAGTAACAGTAGCTTATGACTTGAGAAGAACGGGTAATATTCGTATGACTGCTTCATATACTCTTCAGTTTGCAAATGGTACCGGCTCAGATGCAACCTCTGCCCTTGGTCTTGTTAACTCAGGTGAACCAAATTTGAGAACTATTTTTCCTTATACTTATGATCAACGACACGGTTTTAGTATTGTGTTAGATTATCGATATGGTGGAGGAGTTGATTATAAAGGACCTAAAATTGGTGATTTTGGAATTCTTGAAAATACAGGATTGAACATCGTAACTTTTATTGGTTCGGGAACTCCTTATTCGGGTCAAAAAATTCCTGTTGGTGATGCATTAATTGCGCCTGGATCTGGTCAATTAGAAGGTTCTTTAAACGGCTCTAGAAAACCTTGGAATTATAGAATGGATTTGCAATTAGATAGAAATTTCACAATGGAATTTGGTGGTGATGCAGATAAAAAGAAAGTTGCTTATTTGAATGTTTATTGTCGCGTTACCAACATGTTCAACATCATTAACACATTGAATGTTTATAGAGCAACTGGTAATCCTAATGATGATGGATATTTAGCAGCTTCTCAGTATCAAACGTCAATTCAAAATCAATTGGATGAACAATCTTTCAGAGATTATTATTTGTTAAAAATTCAGAACCCATTTAATTATGGTCTTCCTAGAACAATTCGTATAGGTGTAAAATTTGATTTTTAATCAATTATTATAATTCAAATTAAGTAATTATGAAAAAATTAGTTGTAAGTATTTTTGTGATGGGGATGGCAAATTCAATGTTTGCTTATAGAAATTACAACCACGCTCCAATCCCTTCTGGTGATGATCGTGCCGCTGGTTGCGCTCCTGCAACTGAACGTCTTTTTATGGAGTTCAATAATGTACGTTGTCTTGTTGAAACTGGCGGAAGTATGTGGCAAGATCGTGCTACTAACGTGGCTTCTTATGAAGTACCCGTTGGTTCAAAAAATCACGTTTTGTATTCAGGTGCACTTTGGATGGGTGGAGAAGATATTAATGGTCAATTGAAATTGGCTGCTCATACATTCCGCACGGGAAATGACTTTTGGGCTGGCCCACTTGGCCTACTTTCTGATGAATACAGTAATTATTCTCCTGCGGTTCCACAAAATGCGGATGTGTTGTTGGTCCGTGATTTCGGTGCTGCGGATATCATTCCTGCTGAGTGTACAAAATATGATAAGTTCTTCACTATTCGTAAAGCCGAGGTTCAACAGTTTGTTTTGACTTGGAACTGTGCTAATACAGATTTGCTTACACCTGAAGAGTGCGCTGATGTTGAACCATTGGATCCAGAAGTATTAAATCGAATTAAAAATTGGCCTGCGCACGGTGATCCTGCTTTGGGAGAAGATTATTACTTAGCTCCTTTTTATGATAATCCACTTGCGCCTAGTGGTCTTAATGGACGTTACGATCCTGTTTTAGATGGTGATTATCCTTGGTATGATTTAGAAGAAGAAATTGATTGTAGAAATGATCGGCGAGTTACCTTGTTTGGTGATGAAACAAACTGGTGGGTGTTTAATGACAAAGGAAATATTCACACAGAAACCGGTGCAGATCCAATTGGTATGGAAATTAGAGCTCAGGCATTTGCTTTTGCTACAGATGACGCCATTAACGATATGACTTTTTATAACTACGAGTTAATTAACCGTGGTACGCAAACTTTGTTTAATTCATACTTCGGGCAATGGGCTGATCCGGATATTGGATTTAGTGAAAATGACTACGTTGGATGTGATGTAACAAGAGGATTAGGTTTCGCCTACAACGGAGAGTCTACAGATGATGGTCAAGGCGGTCAACCTGGATATGGAGCGAATGTTCCGGCTGTTGGAATTGACTTTTTTGAGGGACCTTATCAAGACAATGATGGATTTGATAATGCAAAAGGTATTGGATCAGGTGAAGCGCTAAATGGTATAGGCTTCGGAGACGGTGTGACTGATAATGAACGTTACGGAATGCGTCGATTTGTTTATTACAATATTGGTGGTGGCCCACAAGGGGATCCAAATTCAGCAACAGATTTTTATAATTATATGCAAGGTATTTGGCAAAATGGTCAAGCTATGCTTTATGGAGGAAATGGATTTAATACGGGTACAACTAGCCTTGAATGTTATTTTATGTTCCCTGGGGCATCAGATCCTCAACATTGGGGAACAAATGGTATAGATCCCGGATTTGATTGGACTGAAGTACAAGCTGGGAATCCTGATGGAGATAGACGTTTTATCCAATCTGCTGGTCCTTTTAAATTAACACCAGGTGCTGTAAATAATATTACTGTGGGTGTTGTGTATGGTATAAGCGATGAAACTGATCTTGAAGCTTCCGTTCGGGCAATGAAAACGGCCGATTCTAAAGCTCAAGCTCTTTTCGACAATTGCTTCCAACTTGTTGAGCCGCCTGTAGCTCCTGTCCTTACAATTCAAGAAATGGAGAATCAGTTAATTTTATATTTGTCTGAACCTCCTGGATTTAATGAGCAAACTTGGTTTGAGCGTGATAAAATTAATATTATCACACCTGACATTCTTGCTGATTCTGGAATTTTCTATAACGATACGTTCAAATTTGAAGGATATCAGATTTACCAAATGAAAGATGAACTTTCTTCTGTGTCTGAATTAAATAATTTATCTGAAGCAAGATTAGTTGCGCAATGCGATCGTGAAAATGGTATTTCTAAATTAGTAAATTATACATACGATGAACAATTGGATATCACTATACCAACTGTAATGGTTGATGGTGAAGATAAAGGTTTAAAACATTCTTTCAGCGTAACAGAAGATTTGTTTGCTCCAGGGGATAGAAAATTGGTTAATCATAAAAAGTATTATTACATCGCAGTGGCGTATGCTCAAAATAATTTTAAACAGTATGATCCTAACGATCCTTTGCTTTTAGATGGTCAAAAAATACCCTACTTAAGATCTCGTATCTCTGGAACAGGTAAAGGAATTGAATCAGTATTAGGTATTCCTCACGATCCAAGCCCGGAGGCTAATGGAACAATTTTCACTACCACTTATGGTTATCAACCTGAAATTACTCAAATAGAAGGAATTGGTAATGGTGGAAATTTCTTGGAATTAACTCAAACAACGATTGATCAAATTATGGTTGATGGTCGTGTTGCACAACCAACTTATAAAAGTGGGTTTGGTCCAATTGGAATTCAAGTAATTGACCCACTAAATTTAAAGGGTGGAGTTTATACCCTTGGTTTTGGACAAGATTCAGCTTCAGTTAATGCTGATACTTGGTGGATTGAGCGTTACGATGCTGTGGCAAATACGCGAGATACTGTTAAATCGGATTATATTATTTCAATAGCTAATGAACAATTAATACCGGATTGGGGAATTTCTGTAAACATTACACAAAAATTCTACGGTGGTAGCGGAAGTGAAACAACTAGGTATACAGAACCTATTGATGCCACTATGACCTTTGAAGATTCGTCAAAATTTTGGCTGTTCGGAATTCCGGATGGTGATGGAACTTATACTACAAACTGGATTCGTTCTGGTAGTAATAATGCTCCATCAGATCCAGACCCATCTTGCGACCCTGCAGATTGGATTTACAATCCTTGTTATTACTATGACAGATCGTTGGATGATGAATCTAAATATGAAAAATTATTGGGTGGTATTGTAGCGCCATTTAACAGAGTTGGCAGTGAAATTTATGGTATGCCTTATGGTCGTCCTGGATATAATTACTTGACTGGAACTGGCAACTGGTTCTCTTCTTATAGCATTGCTCAAACAAAATCGAGTTTCGTTCAATTACATGACGTAGATATTTATATCACAAATGATAAATCAAAATGGACTCGTTGTGTTGTTATTGAAATAAACGATAACCAAACACAAAACGAATACCCCGCTGATGATGTTTTGCATCCACGTTCTGATCAGTCGGTAAACCAAGACGGAAATCCTGATGGATCAGGCACAGGAATGGGATGGTTCCCAGGTTATGCAATTGATGTGAATACTGGTGCCAGATTAAATATGATGTTTGCTGAAAACTCTTGGTTAACAGGGGAAAATGGTCGCGATATGATTTGGAATCCAACGTCGAATTTTGCCGATAACGTAGGCGACCCACTATTAGGAGGTATGCATTACGTATATGTTTTTGGTGAAAATGTGGATGGTAGTGGTTGTCCAAATTATGATGGTGGAAACTGGTTACAAAATAAATTTGATGTTTCTGTTTCAACGGGCGCAAGAAATTCAAACTTCATGAATGGTTGGAAAAATTGTATGTGGGTATTTGAGCCATTCTTAATTCCTAATGCTAAATTATTAGCTACAGATGTTAAGATTAGTTTAAGAATTAATAAGCCTTATGAAGAGCGTCTTGTTACGAATGTAAATAATGAGCGGCCAATGTATCAGTTCACTATTACAAATCCAACAATTACAATGAGCAGTGATCAATTGGTGTCGGTGATTGACAACATTAATATTGTTCCAAATCCTTATTATGCCTATAGCTCATATGAAGTGAGTAAACTGGATAATCGAGTAAAAATCACAAACCTTCCTGAGCGTTGTACAATTACAATTTTCACTGTGCAAGGAGCCTTGGTAAGAACATTTGAAAAAGATGATCCATTGACTTCTGTTGATTGGGACTTGAAAAATTATAAAGGAATACCTATAGCGGGTGGAGTTTATTTGATTCACATTAAAATTCCACTTGTTGACGCAAGCGGAAACTCAATTGGTGAAGAAGAGAAAATATTGAAATGGTACGGTGTGTTAAGACAACCGGATTTGGAAAACCTATAGCATTAATTAATTGAAATTATTAGTCATGAAAATGAATAAAGTAACTAAGTTGATTCTCCTTAATATCGGAATTTTTGCTTCAGTAGCAGGATTTGCAGGTAATGGAGATCGTGTTGGATCAGCAGGTGCAACAGAATTGCTAATCAATCCTTGGAGCAGAAGTGCGGCTTGGGCTGATGCTGGTGTTTCTTGTGTAAATGGTGTTGAAGCCATGTATACCAATATTGCCGGTTTAGCGTTTACTACTAAAACACAAATTCGTTTTGACAGAACCAATTGGCTTGGTGGAACAGGAATCAATCTTAACTCAGCTGGTTTAGCTCAACGTATATCCGACAATGGCGTAATTTGCGTGGGTGTTATGTCAATGAATTTTGGTGATATACAAATTACAACAGTTGATTTGCCTGAAGGTGGAGTTGGAGAATTTTCACCGACGTACTCAGTTTTCAACGTTGGATATGCGCGCGAATTCTCAAATTCTATTTATGGAGGAGTTAATTTCAAGGTAATCAATGAATCCATTTCAAATTTGAGGGGAACAGGCATCGCAATTGATGCAGGTATTCGCTATGTTACGGGAGAAGAAGATCAAGTTAAATTTGGTATTACATTAAAAAATGTTGGCCCAACAATGACTTTCAAAGGTGACGGTTTAGCTTTACAGATGATGTATCCTGAAACAGGTGATATCGCAACAATTGAACAACGTTCTTCTGCGTTTGAGATGCCGTCTTTGCTTTCAATTGGTGGTTCATATGATTTTATTTTCACAGAAGTTTATAAACTTACTTTAGCTGGTGCTTTTATCGCTAATTCGTTTTCTAATGACCAGTTTAAACTTGGAACAAATTTTAATATGTCTGCAGAAAAAGCTGAGTTTGACATAAGTCTTGGTTATACTTATGAAGAAGGTGTTTTTTCAAAAGATTTTCTTTATGGTTCAAGAGTTACAGCATTGAGTGGATTAACCGCAGGTGTTTCTGTAAATGCAATGGTAGGAAAAAATAAAAATTTATTAGGTATTAATTACACTTACCGTCAAGCACGACCTTTCAGTGGTTGTCATACAATCGGTTTGACCATTGATATAAAATAAAAAATTTAGTACCTTTGATGACAAGGGAGTCCTTATTAGGGCTCTCTTGTTATTTTTAATAAAGTTCCATGTCTCAATTAAGATATTATACCGAAGAAGGATTAAAGAAATTGAAAACTGAATTACATCAGTTAAAGGTTGTTGAACGCCCTAAAATTTCTCAACAAATTGCAGATGCTCGTGATAAAGGAGATTTATCTGAAAATGCTGAATACGATGCCGCTAAAGAAGCGCAAGGTCACCTTGAAGCGAAAATTGCTAAATTAGATGATGTGGTTGCTAACGCAAGGATTATTGATGAATCTCAAATGGATAATTCCAAAGTGTTGATTCTATCTAAAGTCAAATTGAAAAATCTTACAAATGGAGTTCAAGTAGCTTACACTTTAGTAGCCGAGAATGAAGCGAATTTAAAAGAGGGAAAAATTTCTATTGATTCGCCAATTGGTAAGGGGGTTCTTGGAAAAAAGGTTGGTGACATTGCGGATGTGAAAGTTCCAAACGGTGTAATGAAATTTGAAATTCTTGATATTACGCGATAATGGCAACGTTGTTTTCTCGAATTGTTTCCGGTGAAATTCCTTGCTACAAAGTTGCTGAAAACTCTAATTTTTTGGCTTTCTTAGATATTTCACCTCTTCAAAAAGGTCATACGCTCGTTATCTCTAAACAAGAAACAGATTATATATTTGATTTAGATGATGTGTTGCTTGGAGAAATGTTGGTTTTTGCAAAATCGGTCAGTAAAAAAATAAAACAAAATTTTCCTTGTAAAAAAGTGGGCGTAGCTGTAATTGGTCTTGAGGTTCCTCATGCGCACATTCATTTAATTCCAATAAATCAAATGAAAGACATGGATTTTTCGCAACCAAAATTGACTCTTTCCCAAATTGAATTGACTGAAATAAGTCAGAAATTGCAAGCTTAATTTTTCTTAATTCTTTTTGGATTATCGGCCATAAACGCTGTCCATGAGTCTGATTTGGACTTATTGTGCGCACCAATTCCTTTTTGAAAATGATGACAAACGGCAGCTGCTAAACCATCGGTTGCATCTAAATATTTTGGCATTTCTTTTAGATTTAATAACCTTGTGAGCATTGATGCAACTTGCTCTTTAGAAGCGCTACCACTTCCAGTAATTGATTGTTTTATTTTTTTTGGTGAGTATTCCTCAAAACTAATATTTCTATTTAAAGCTGCAGCAATACAAACTCCTTGTGCTCGACCAAGCTTTATCATTGACTGAACATTTTTACCAAAAAAAGGAGCTTCAATGGCCATTTCATCAGGCTTATATTCAATTATCAGTTGATCAATTCGTTCAAAAATTTTCTTCAATCGGTCTGGATGATTTTCAATCTTATTCAATTTTAAAACGCCAAAATTAATCAACGAAATTTCTTTGTTGCATACACGAATCAATCCATACCCCATTATTACTGTTCCAGGGTCAACTCCTAATATAATTTTATCTGTTTCTGCCACGTTTAAAAGGAGTGAATTTCAGGAATTGTTTCGTTGACAAAAATTCCTGAATCCTTTGTTATTTCTTGCCATGAATCTAAATCAAAATGAATTTCAATTAACTGTGAAGTCGACATATCAATTTGTTTTCCGATTAGGTAAGATGCGAGGTCTGAAATTCCATTATTGTGACCTACGTAGAGTATATTTTTACCTTTCCCCAATAGTCCTATTTGGTGCAGGATAATACCATAATTTGCAAGGTAAAGGTCGTTTTTGAATTCAATTTGATTCAAATTGAGATAAAAATTGACGATTTCTGCCGTTTCTACTGTGCGTTGAGCATCGGAACTAAGAATTTGGTTAATAGCAGTTTTATTTTGACGAAGAATGTAGCCAATTTGATTCACTTGCGCTGTGCCTTGTTTGTTTAATGGACGCATAAAATCTGACTCTTGATCAATAAATTTAGTTGCTTTACCATGTCTGAGTAAAAAAAGTTTAAGCATATTTGATAATAATTGAATTTTTTCCAACCCTAAAGTAAGTAATCTCGTCTATAACTATGAAAATGTTTGTTATAGTTTTTGGGTTTGCTGTAATAAACTGAATAAACTACTTATTCGGGCTGACCGAGAAATCGGTTGGCCATTTTTGCTAAACTAGCTGCTTATGATTGATGATAAGATAATAGAAGCGTGCAAAAAAAATGATCGCAGAGCGCAAGAAAAGCTCTACGAATGGTATTTCGTAAAAGTAATGCCAACATGCATGCGCTATCACAGGAATGAGGAGGATGCGAGAGGTGTTTTAAATATTGGATTTGTAAAAATTTGTCGCAATTTGGACAAGTTGAAACCAGACACGCCATTTGAGGCGTGGGTTAGAAGGATTGTGATGAACACAATCATCGACGAATTCAGAAAAAATAAAAATTATTTACAATTAGTAGATATAAAAGAAACTGATAGAGAATTAGAAATAAAAAGTCATTTGGTTGAAAATGATGTTTGGTCAAAAATGGAAACGGACGTCTTAATGGGATTATTGAAACGTTTGCCCGAAGTATCTCGCAAAGTATTTAACCTATACGTGATTGACGGATATACACACAAAGAAATTGGAGCCATGCTTGGAATTTCAGATGGAACTTCCAAATGGCATTTATCCAATTCGCGAAAATTATTGCGCGAAATGGTAATTAAATTAAGACAATCGAACGTCCACGAAATTTGGGCTTCCTAAATGATAGACGAGGATAAATACATGGACGATCAGTTCAAAAAAGCAAGTGAGGATTTAAAATTTCCTTACCAGGGTTCTTTTTGGGATGATGTAGAATCAAAGCTTGCGGATGAATCGCTTGACAGCGCCTTTAAATCTGCATCTGAAAAAGCGATGTTTGTTCCTCAAATGGATTTGACTGAAAGCATGGATGATGCATTTCTAGACGAGTCGTTTAAATCTGCTGCAGATGTACCTGTTGATTACAACGCTTCTTATTGGGAACAATTTCAAGCTAATCTACCTCTAATTCAACAAGACGAGGCTTTTTTGTATGCATCAAATTCTACCGTTACTCCTTATCAACCTCACTATTGGAGCGATGCAGATGTTGCTTTACAAAATGAAGGATTACACTACGAATATAAATCAGCTTATTGGAACGAAGCTAAAGTTTTACTTGATAAATCTGATCGCGGAATATTCTTCTTAAAATGGTCGGCTGTTGCAGCGATATTGTTGTTGCTGTCATTCGGTGGAATATATCAAGCTACAAATGACGAGCAAATTTTAGCCGATGGAAATTCTGAACCAACTAACAAATTGAATTTATCAAGCAATACAAATCAAAATGAAGCTAATTTGATTTTTGTAAATCAAGAAAATTTTGCAGCGGCAATTTTAGCGTCTGATTTAAATTCAAACACTGTAATCTCCAATGCGAATTCTACAACCGAAAATAATTCGAATCACACTAACTTAACAAATCGTCTTACGAATCAAAATTCAAGTATTAATAATCCAACAAATCAATTTGTGGAGCCATCTAATAGAATTAATCTAAGTGCTATAAACACTTATGCTCCGGCATTATCAATGAATGATGAGCCAATGCTTTCTAGTCAATTTGATAGAGGAATAAATGATTCAGAAATATTAAATGCAAACGAAATAATTATTGAAAATGATTTGGTGAATTTTTCAGAAGGAGTTCCGAATTTAAATTCTCAAACGGAAACAATTGATTTAAATAGTCAATCAGAAAACAGTCAAGTTGATTTTGGTTTGTTCAATAAATTATCAGTCGATGATATTTCAAAAATAGACAACGAAAAAAATCCAACTTATATAAGACCTCTAATTAAAATTGAGAAATTTAAATTGGACCCAACTCATAACTTATCTTTTATTAGCCAAATTGGTCTTGGAAACAAATATGGAACAACTGAATTAACACCTTCATGGAGAACTTCTTTTGGATTTGAATATATGCGCACTAGTTTTGGTAGAATGCGCAATTTTGAATTCGGCGCATCGTTAATGATGAATCACGTTCGTCAAAATGATTTTGGAACTGAACGTCGTGTCAACGTTTTTCAAAACGATGGTGGAGTAGAAAAATTCTGGTATAAACTTCAAATAAAAGACATGTTGTTTGCGAACGTAAATGCAATTTGTAATTACCGCATCAATCAAAATCACAAAATTAAGTTAAGTGTTGGAGTTGATTATTTAGTTTTTGTGCAAAGTAATATGTCTTATCAAACAAAGGCCGACCAAGGAATTACAACTGTAAACAATAACTGGGGTGTAACAGACGGATTGAATAAATTGGATTTAAAAGTTGGAGCTGGTTACGAATGGCAAATTTGTAACCGAATAGCGGTACAAGCAAATGCTAGTTATGGCTTTTTTGATAGAACAGATAATACATTTTTACAAAACACAATTTCTGAGCATGAAATGAATGTTACATTAGGAATCAAATACACACTTTTCAGAAAAATATAATGGATTTTAAATTTTTATTTTTGTTTTTATCGATTTTCGGTCTTGTTGGTTGCAAGAAGGATCCGTTGCCTGTGTTGCCCGATTCCAATACTCCGTATTATGCAATTCGTGGACTTGTAAATGGTGATTCAATTAATTGGGTGGTTGGTGTAGATGATGCAACTATTACACATGGCGTATCTGAAATGAATGGTGTACAAACTTTTTATGGTCAAATCAATTCTCTGCAAGATGAAATGGCTGTTAAAGTTGAAATTTTGAGACCTGAAATATTTTTTGACGGAACAAGCATTGGTGCGATAGAAAGCAATCAATTATCATATTTAGTGCATAAGCCGGGCTCTGTAAAATTTAATTTTGGAATAAATTATAGTCAATTAAATTACCTTTTGGTGAAAAACGAAATGAATGAATTTGTAGTAGTAGATCATGTAGAATTTGAGGAGTATGGCATCAACAATGTGTACCTTAAATTTACCGATTATGGTTCCGAAAGTTTTACAATACCTGTAAAATATGGTTTTGAGGAAAATGAACTTGTTGCATGTTTTAATTCTTCTGGAGATGGAAATATTTTGTATGTGCAGCCTGTTAACGCTGAGGGCAGTCATCAATGGATTCTAAACGGCGAATTAATTTCGCAAGAAACAGGATTTGTAAAGGAAATGCAAAACGGGATTTTTACACTTACGCACAAAATTACAGACATTAATTTTAACGAATCTGAATACACAACTTTGATTCGTTTTGTAGATGGAAACTTTTATTGGCAGCTAAAATATTTTTACATTCCGCCAACAGTAGCATCGTATAATTATGGTCGCGTAACAGTTTCAGTTTTGAAAGATGGAATTTGGTATTCGTCGCATTTTGCTAATTCAAATTTGGAGCATAAATTTGATGTTTCAAATATTGAAACTGTTTTGGATTCTAATTTCGAACCAATGTGGACCATGTTTGATTTTAATTTCAAAAGTGTGCTCTACAATGAAAGTCAATCCGATTCATTATATTTGCCTGAAATGATTGGCTCCATGAATGTTGCACTAAAATAGAAATCGAAATTTTTAATTTATGCACGTCAAAATTTAGTTTAGTCGATATTATTTTAAACCAGTTTAATAAGTTAATTCTATGATACACTTTTTACTTTCTTTTTCTTTCATCACAACTTTTTCAGCAATTGGACAAATAACAATTGATCAAAATGATTTTCCTGGAGCAGATGACACAGCAATGATTTCCATTTCGGATGAAACAACGATGGACCTTGTTACCACAGGTGCTGATGCCATTTGGGATTTTACCGATACACATATTATGTCACAACGCATTGATACATTCTATAACATGTCGGATGCAAGTTTTACCTACCAATTTATTTTTAATAATATTATTTTTGAACCTGATTATGCATCTGATTATTTTTACAATTTAGTTGGATTTGATTTGGCAGGAACTTCGGGCGCCGGCATTACTATTGAGAGTCCGCAGGGCTTTGTAAAAATAACTAACTCTTATGTTCAGAATGTTGGAATGGGTTTGATTTTGAATGGAATTGAAGTTCCTATTGCTGCTGATACAATCGATACCGAATTTGAATTACCAATGAATTTTTCAGATTCATGGACTTCTAACTCATATATGTATGTTGATTTGAATCCTGCTTTTGACGGAATTTTTATACGTTATCAATACCGCAGTTCTGAAGTGGATGGCTGGGGAGAAATAACAACTCCGTTTGGAACCTTTGATGCATTGCGTGTAAAATCGCAAGTTGCATATGATGATTCTGTTTACGTCGATTTTGGTTTTGGCGGAACTTGGTTAGAATTACCAACGCCTGATCAAAATGAATACACGTGGTGGTCAAGCAACAACAAAGTTCCTATTATGCGCATTGTAACACAGGATATTGCAGGTAACGAAACCATTTCCAGAGTTGAGTTTAAAGACATGGAACGAAATTTAGCATCTATCGAAACAAGCGAAGAATTTCAGGGAAGTTTGTATCCAAATCCTACAACAAATTCTGTTAATTTTACATTTGAGCCTGGTGTAAATCAAGTGCTGATTTATTCCATTTCTGGTGAGATAGTTTATGCAAACAATATTACATCAACCTCATTAAACTTGGATGTGGCTGCTTGGACTCCGGGAGTTTACATGGTAAAATTAATCGGTAACGAAACTGTTTCCAGTACTAAATTAATTGTAGAATAAAATCTTAATTTCTTTTGTAGAAAAGCATTCATCGAAAGGTGAGTGCTTTTTTTTGGTTGAAATTTCCGTCGGATTTCTCCCACGGTTAATGGGCAACCCAAATACAACCCCAACTAACTTTTTCGTATCTTTGTTGTTGAGCAAACCGTCTTGTCGCTGTCTCAATTTATTGGGAAAGAGGAAAGTCCGGGCAGCGTAGAGTATCATGCTTCCTAACAGGAAGGAGGTCAATTTTAAAGTTGATTTACAGAAAGTGCCGCAGAAAATTAAACCGCTTCTTTGCTTCGTGCAAGCACGAGAAGTAAGGGTGAAAAGGTGAGGTAAGAGCTCACCGCATTGTTAGTGATAACAGTGGCAAGGTAAACCTCATGAGCTGAAATATCATGTAAACCGGAGACGATCTGCTCGATCTTTGTCACATTGTGACAACTCCGGAGGGTAGATAGATTGATCTTGTTGGTGACGACAAGACTAGATAAATGACAAGATTTTTTTTACCTCGGTAAAAGAAAACAGAACCCGGCTTATAGGTTTGTTCTTTTTTAAAAAACCATGAAGTGATTTTTAGGAATTGACTTTGTGGTTTTTTTGTTTTTTGGATTTTTAATAATTATTCTCTTGCCGCCGCGTCATTTTCCAACTCCCGTCCATTTTTTCAAATCTCATTTCAAACGAAAAGCCACAATCTCTGCAATAGCTTCCAAAAAAGAATTCCAGATCATTTTGAACAATGCTCAAGCTGTCGTCTGAATTATTTAGTGCGTCTCGAAAATCCAACTCTATGAATGACCACTCTTCTTTTGTCCATTTTTTTGTTTTATCATAATCTGAATAATTTCCCTCAAGCGGACAATGAACATTTGTGATTTGAAAAACAGAATCTGAAATAAATCGGGTGTAAAAATTTTCAAAACTCGTGTCAGTGAAAGTAAATTCTATTGAATCTGATTTGTTTTTGGCTATTGTGGTTGCAGAGTCAAGGATTGGGGCTATTATCTTAGATATAGTATTAGTTGTACAGGATAAGTTGATTAATATTAGTATGATTGTAAATTTGTTCAATCGATCTAATTTATTTTTCGCAAATAATGTTACTTTTCGCTTTTTATTATTTCAAGTATTTCCCCATCTTCAGATGCTAAAAATTCTTGAATGTTGGAAATATTTTTTTTAAGCATTTCAGTGATTGATCGTGTTGTAAGATTTCCAGTTTTTAGCCAAATAATTTTTGGTGGAATTCCTCGAACAATATTCAAATCAACAAAATCAGAATCGAATGTTATGATTGAGAAATTATTTTTTTTTGCGAAATCGAAAATTATAGAATCGGAAGCATCTTCTAAACCAACATGGCGTACTTGTTTTGATTCAGGAAAATCTGCGTCAAATTGTTTAATGATTTTTGGCGAGATATTTTGGTCGAACAAAAGTTTCAAGACGCAATCTTTAATTTATGCTCTTTGTCTGCCGCAAAACCTAAACAAGCATTAATCATTTCTTCTGTCAACTCTTCAAAATCTTCCATGATTTCTTGCTTTGTCATTCCATTAGAAAGCCAATTCAACACATCATAAACAGAAATACGAGTTCCTTTAATACAAGGTTTTCCAAATCGTTTGTCTGGTCTGATTTCGATAAATTCTTGATAATTCATATTCAAATGTACAAAAAATTCGTGAAGTATTTTTTAAAGTGTCTGCTGTTGCAGCTATATTAAATCAAAATCTTGCAACGCTTCGCAACTCAAAATATCCCTATTCCATTATCTTTACGTTTTATTTTCAAGCATGACAAACGAAGAAAACATTCGAGGAAAAAGACTGAAGGCCCTACTGGTAGATTTTACAAGCAAAGACCTCGACAAAAAAATTGCGGCCGTGCAAGCCATGAAAATTCATGGTAACGAAACTGTTATTGATACATTGGTAAAAGAACTTTCAACAACCAAACACGAAGAGTTGAAAGAAGAAATTATTGAGCTGTTGAATAATACAAAATCATCGTTGGTTCCGGTAAAAATTATTGCTTGTTTGGAAAATAAGAAGTATGCAAATTGTCGTCAGATCATGCTTGCGTCGATTTGGAATTCGGGTTTGGATTACCGTGAATTTTTACCACAAATTTTAACAGCTACATTGGAGGGTGATATCATGGATGCATTGGAATGCGTAACCATTGTTGAAAATTTTGAAGGTGTTCCGGAAGATGAAGAGTTGAATGAAGCACTTGTGATTTTAGGAAATTATTTGTCTGAACAGAAAAAAGAACCGTCTCCAAAAATTGATTTATTAATTGAATTGGGCGCAATGTTAAAACGAATGAACGACGAAAGTTAATCATGGCAAAAAGAAAATTGCAACGCTTCGACGAAATGAAAACCATGGCTTGCGTTTTTGAGCCAACTATGGAAAATGTGAACGAAGATAATTTTCATTTAAAAGGAAAATGGAGAGCGGATTATTTTAAAAATGAAAATTCAATTGTATTGGAACTTGGTTGTGGAAAAGGAGAATACGCAGTTGGTCTTGGTAGAAAATATCCAAACAAAAATTTTGTTGGAATCGATATTAAAGGCGCACGAATTTGGTACGGTGCAAAATCTGCACTCGATGAAAATTTAAAAAATGTTGCTTTTGTGCGCACACGAATTGATTTTGTAACAACTTTTTTTAGCGAGAATGAAGTAGACGAAATCTGGCTAACATTTTCAGATCCGCAACCAAATAAACCAAACAAACGACTCAGCTCAAAAAGTTTTGTTGACCGTTATAAAAAATTTTTAAAGCCCGGCGGAACGATTCATTTGAAAACCGACAGCGATTTACTTTTTGAATCAACGCTTGAAGAAATTGCCGAAAATAACTACAACCTCTTAGAAAAAACGTGGGATCTTTACGGCGAAATGCCTGAGAATCTTGACACCGAAACCCGCGATATTCTATCCATACGAACTTATTACGAGCAATTATTTGCAGCTAAAGGTTTCAAAATCAAGTATTGTAGATTTAATGTCAGTTAATATTTACCGATCAATGTTTATAATTTAACTCTTAAAAATCGTTTGAGGACAGGGGAAATTCGTTACATTCGTAGGCAACCATTACATTTTGGCAGTCGTATTTAAAATAAAGAGAAGTCTTGAAAGTAGCGCGATTTTATAGTGAGGGAGAATTATCAACCATTCGAGTAACGAATGTTGAAGAAACTGTTTTTGAGGTAAAAAATTTATTTGCCGGCGAACAGTTAATCG
>Ga0163144_10002600_pt1 | contig 41477 bp, 36 predicted proteins | sample OliLak19BULKMAT1_FD_123175 | JGI IMG/M metagenome (GOLD analysis project Ga0163144, IMG submission 123175) | Freshwater microbial mat bacterial communities from Lake Vanda, McMurdo Dry Valleys, Antarctica - Oligotrophic Lake LV.19.BULKMAT1 | ecosystem: Environmental > Aquatic > Freshwater >...
CTCTAGCCTCTTCTATTTTTATAAAGTTTTTTTCTTTCTGCTTGCCGGCATAGTCTTCACGCATTTTGGCGTATTCCAACTTAGTTTTCAAGAAAAAGTCTTCTTTGGTGTCTTTTCCTAATAGGTTGGAAACCACTGGCACAGAGCGAGAAGCATCCAACACATGCACTACTGGCCCATCATATTGAGGATCTATTTTTACAGCCGTATGTATGCGTGAAGTAGTAGCTCCTCCAATCAAAAGCGGGATTTTCATACCATGGCGCTGCATTTCTTTTGCCATGTGTACCATTTCATCAAGCGAAGGCGTAATCAAACCACTTAGTCCAATTATATCTACATTTTGTTCGATTGCTATTCTTATAATTTTATCAGGTGGCACCATCACCCCAATATCTATCACTTCGTAGTTGTTACAAGCCATTACCACGCCTACAATATTTTTGCCAATATCATGTACATCGCCTTTTACGGTAGCCATTAGTACCTTACCTTGCCCCCTAGCCCCCGAAGGGGGAACTCCGACCGCACGTTCATTGGCAATTTTTGCTATCGTATCGACAGTTTTTTCAAAATCTCCAATTACTTGTTCGTTTGTAAACCTAATTACTTTAAATCCAATAGATTCAAGCCATTCAGTACGGGTTGTATCGTTTTCTTTGTTTTCTGGTAATTGATGTGTCAATCCATCAATTTCAATAACTAATCTACTCTTCAAACAAGCAAAATCGGCAATATATTTTCCTAATATGTGTTGTCTTGTAAATTTTAAACCATCTAGTTTCTTACCTGAAAGTGCATTCCATAGTATCGATTCGGTTTCTGTTGGGTTGTTTCTGTGTTTTTCAGCGTAAGTTTTTGTTAAAGAATAAATAAACGGATCAGCGGTTTTCAATCCATTTATTTTAACATCAAATTCTTGAACTTGCTCCTCGCTGAAGCCCCCTTCGGGGGTTTGGGGGCTTTTTCTTTTTTCCTCCTCAATATACGGCAGCAGATACGCCACAGCCTTTTTCATTACCCTAGCAGACTTTACAACTTGGGGCAAAAACATTTTACCAGCTCCAAACAAATCACCTACCACGTTCATCCCATCCATCAACGGACCTTCTATTACTTCTATTGGTCTTTCGAATGCCAAGCGACATTCTTCCACATCGGCATCAATAAATGCATCATTTCCTTTTACCAGCGAATGGGCAAGGCGTTCTTTTACAGGCAAGCTACGCCACTCGTCTTCTACTTTTTCCTTTACATCTTTGCCAATATGTTTGATTGAATCTGCATAATCTACTAAACGCTCAGTGGCATCTTGCCTGCGATTGAGCAATACATCTTCTATCAACTCCAACATATCTTTTGGAATATCGTCATACAGTGGAATAATCCCTGCATTCACAATACCCATACTCAAGCCTTGTTTGATAGCGTGATACAAAAATGCAGAGTGAATGGCTTCACGTATGATGTTATTTCCCCGAAAAGAAAAAGAAATATTGGAAACACCACCGCTCACTTTGGCGTGTGGCAAATTTTCACGAATCCATTTGGTAGCATTAAAAAAATCGACTGCATAGTTGTTATGCTCTTCCATACCTGTGGCAACGGTAAGAATATTAGGGTCGAAAATAATATCTTGAGGTAAAAACCCTACCTCGTTTACCAAAATATCATAGCTACGCTTGCAAATCTGTATTCTGCGCTCAAAACTATCGGCTTGACCAGTTTCATCAAAAGCCATTACCACAGCGGCAGCTCCATACATTTTTACTTTTCGGGCTAGTTCTTTGAATTTTTCTTCGCCTTCTTTTAATGAAATAGAGTTTACAATTGCTTTCCCTTGCGAACATTTCAATCCAGCCTCAATCACCGACCATTTAGATGAATCAATCATCACAGGCACACGGGCAATATCTGGTTCGGCTGCTATCAAATTCAAAAAACGTGTCATCATGGCTTCGGAATCTATCATTCCTTCGTCCATATTTATATCAATTATCTGAGCACCATTTTCTACTTGTTCACGAGCCACAGCTAGGGCTTCTTCCAATTTTTCTTCTCTTATTAATTTGGCAAATTTTGCCGAACCCGTAATGTTGGTACGCTCACCCACATTGATAAACATACTTTGTCCATTAAATGTAGCGGGTTCGAGTCCACTCAATCGCATATTTGGCTCAATAACTGGTATTTGACGAGGTTTTTTTCCTTTTGCCATTTTCGCCATTTCACGAATATGGTCTGGGGTAGTACCGCAACATCCCCCAAGAATATTTACAAATCCAGCATCTATAAACTCTTGGTGCACACCTTTTTCCACCATTATTTCAGGTGATTCATCGTATTGCCCAAACTGATTGGGCAAGCCAGCATTGGGGTAAATACTAACATAACATGATGCAATGCGAGATAATTCTTGCAAATAAGGACGCATATCGGCAGCACCCATTGCACAATTTAATCCAACAGACAATAAATCTGCATGGGAAATAGAATTGTAAAAACCTTCGGTAGTTTGCCCTGTCAATGTTCTGCCGGAAGCATCGGTGATGGTTCCAGAAATCATCAGAGGAAGCCCCCTAACCCCCGAAGGGGGAATGCGGTCGCCTCCATTTAGAAAGACTTTTCTTCCATCTATGGGTGAGATAAAGCAGCAATCTCCCTCGGAAAGTTCTTTGAATAATTGCATTGCGGCTACTATTCCCGCTTTACTATTTAAGGTATCAGTGATAGTTTCAAAAAGTAGCATATCTACTCCACCATCAATCAAAGCTTTGATTTGAGTAGTGTAGGCTTCTACCAATTGATCGAATGTGATGGCTCTATAACCTGGGTCGTTCACATCTGGACTCATAGAAGCCAGTTTGGTAGTAGGACCCATTGCCCCAGCCACAAATCGAGGTTTTTCAGGATTTAGTTTTGTATAATCATCAGCTGCTTTGCGAGCTACTTTGGCATTGTAATAATTAATGTCATAGACCTCTTTTTCCATTTCATAATCGGCCATGGCTACCCAAGTACCTGAAAATGTGTTGGTTTCAATGATATCTGCACCAGCTTCGAGATACAGTTTATGAATTTCTTCGAGAATATCTGGGCGAGTGATTCCGAGCAAATCGTTGTTGCCTTTGAGGGAAACGTGCCAATCTTTGTAGCGTTCTCCTCGGTAGTCTTTCTCTTCTAAATTGTAGCGTTGAATCATGGTGCCCATTGCACCATCCAAAATCAGTATTCTTTTTGCTAGCTCTTCTTTTATGTTATGCTTCATGTTTTTTTTCCCAGCTAAAAAATTTATAGTGGAGTAGCAAAGTTACTTCATGCTAATAAATATGGCAACAAAATTTTGCCTCTATTGGTTTTGAGCTTTGCTGTCAATTCTAATTAAAATAAGGTGCAAGTATTTACGACCCGCATTTCAGATTTCCAGTATTATGTATCACATTTGGCATCAGTAGCGTAGTATATTTTGGATTTCCTCAAAAAATCGTTTTGGACGGGTTTATCATCTCTGGCTTTTGCTGCTTACAGCTTCACTACCAACAAGCTGTTTTCGGTTTACTTTGGCCCACAAGGTGTTACGCTGCTTGCACATTTTCAGAATCTAATCGCCATTTTTGCTTCTGTGACCAATGAAGGTATCAATCGGGGCCTTATTAAAATCATTGCTAACGAAAATATTGAGCAGCGCGACTGGAACAATGCCTTTACTTATGGCCTCACGCTCACATTTGCCACTTTTATCTTTGTTTTAACCTTTCTTTTTTCAATCGGGTTTACTTTCTATCACGATTTTCCTGCTCAATTATTTACCCCATTAAACCTAACTTGGCTCATAGTAGCTACATTGCTACACATGATAGGCTTGTTGTTTATTTCCCTACTCATGGCCATGCAACACATCAAGGCTTTTACTATTCTAAGCATATTTAACAATGCTATAGGGCTTATTTTGGTCTACTGGGGTATGCAAAAGGGACTTGTGACTTCACTTTTGTATCTGGCAGCTTCGCCAGCATCTATGCTTGTGATCATAATCATTTATTATGTCAATGCCAACCTTGCCAGGCTTCGGCAATTTACTGTCAACTTTGAAAAGCGAGCATTTAACCAGATATTCCAGTTTCTGCTCACTGCTTTGGCCAGTGGTGTGTTGGCTCGATTAGTCGATTTTTATGTGCGGAGTTACCTGATAAAGACCTTCAGTGCATACCAAACTGGTTTGTGGCAAGCCGTAGCCAAAGTATCGGATGGCTACACCAGCGTGTTCAGTGCGGCTTTAGGGATATTGATATTTACCAAGATATCGTCTTATATGGATGAAACTGACAAATTGAAGCTATTTGTGCGCAAAAGTGTACTTTTCACGCTTGCCATTACGGGCTGCGGTTTAGCTATTATATATTATTTCAGAAGCTTTCTACTGGGTATTTTCTACAGCCAAGAATTTGTAGCGGGCGAGCACTTACTTGGCTTTTTAGTGCTAGGCGATTGGCTCAAGTTCCCATCGTGGATATTCGGTTTTGTGTTGCAGGCCAACCTAAAAACCAAAACATTTATCGCTACTCAATTTGCCTCTGCTGCGGTATATTTACTTTTATTGTGGCTATTAATTCCTATTTTAGGGCTCAATGCCATGCCTTTGGCACATTTTATCAGGTTTATATTCTACCTAGGGCTAGTTGCTTGGCTTAGCCGCAAATGGTTTATTTAAACTACTTTCTTTTATCTTTGCACCCAAATTCAGCATACAGTGGGCAATTCTTATGGCAAAATATTTCGCATTACCACCTTTGGCGAGTCGCACGGTAAGGCTGTTGGGGTAATTATTGACGGCTGTCCCGCGGGATTGGCCTTGGACTTGAAAGAGATTCAATATGAACTGGATAGAAGAAAACCAGGGCAATCGAAGATCGTGACCCAAAGGCGTGAACCTGATGAGTTCGAAGTGCTTTCAGGCATATTTGAGCCTGACGGAGATGGAATAGTGTACACCACAGGCACGCCTATTGAATTTTCAGTACGCAATACCGATCAGAAAAGCAAAGACTATTCGCACATAGCTACTTCCTTTCGGCCATCCCATGCCGACTATACCTATTTTGCCAAGTACGGCATCCGAGATTACCGGGGTGGGGGCAGAAGTTCGGCAAGGGAAACGATAGCACGAGTGGCAGCTGGAGCAGTTGCCAAGCAAATTTTAGCCAAAATTGGTGTCAAAATAAATGCATTTGTCTCGCAAGTGGGGCCGCTGGTTTTAGAAAAATATTATGGTGAGCTCGATTTGTCGCTTACCGAAACGAATGATGTGCGATGCCCCGACCTAGACATGGCACAGCAAATGTATGAACTGATAGACGATACCCGTAAGAAACAAGACACGATTGGTGGTGTGGTAAGCTGCGTAATCCAAGGCGTGCCCGCAGGGCTTGGCGAGCCAGTATTTGATAAATTTCATGCCGAATTAGGCAAAGCCATGTTGAGCATCAATGCTGTGAAGGGCTTTGCGTACGGCAGCGGTTTTGAAGGCGTAACATTGTACGGATCGCAGCACAACGATCCATTTTTTGTGGAAGCTGGAAAAGTGCACACCCGCACCAATTATTCTGGCGGTGTGCAGGGAGGAATTACCAATGGTGAAGATATTTATTTCAGGGTGGCCTTCAAACCTGTGGCTACCATCATGCAAGACCAAGAAAGCGTGAATGAAGCAGGTGAAAGCATTGTTGTTTCAGGTAAAGGCCGCCACGATCCTTGCGTATTGCCTAGGGCGGTGCCAATAGTAGATGCCATGGCAGCCTTGGTAACGGTCGATTTTTGGCTCAGAAATAAATTGATAAAACTGCAAGATTTGGTTTGATGATTTTTTGAGATAAAAACTTTTTTTGCCTCTCTTTATCCATTCCGAAAAACCACTACACACAAAATGCACACTGAAGAATTGCAATACTACTCCCGTCAGGTTCTGTTAGATGGATTTGGCATCTTAAGCCAACAAAAGTTGAAGGCTGCTCACGTACTGATTATTGGTGCTGGCGGTTTGGGCTGTCCTGTGGTGCAATCATTGGCTGGTATGGGTGTGGGCAACATAGGGATAGTTGATTTTGACAAAGTATCGCTCTCAAACCTTCACCGCCAAACTATTTACAAATATGATGATATTGGGCTTTGGAAATGCGATGTGGCCAAAGAATTTGCAAACGCACTTAACCCATTTATTAGCATTGAAACGTTTCGAACTATTGCGAGCCATGAAACTCTTCCCGCCTTGGTCGAAAACTACAACATTGTAGTTGACTGCACCGATAATCCGAATTCAAAGTACCTGATAAACGATGCTTGCATTCAATTTGGCAAACCCTTAGTCTATGGCTCCATTTTTAAGATGGAAGGCAATGTTTCTGTATTCAACTTGCATGCCAATGCACCTACCTTGCGTTGCTTATTCCCCGAAATCGAACCCGACATGCCCGATTGCAACCGCACTGGAGTCTTAGGTTTAGTGACAGCTCAAACGGGAATATGCATGGCCACAGAAGTGGTAAAGATCATATTGAATGAAGGAAATATACTATCGAGCCAACTGCTGATCATCAAAGCATTTGCACCAGAAACCCATATTTTCAATTTCGAAGCCACAAAGAGAGGGAGGGAACAGAGCCTGAAAAATTTTGAATCATTTGTTGCTAGCTTTATGATTTCTCCAACAGCCCTGCAGCAACTTTTTCTCACCCAGTCAGATTTCGATCTTATAGATGTGCGAGACGAAGAGGAACATGCTATCGCAAATATTGGAGGAAAACTTATTCCCATCGATGAGCTGGAAGACCGCTTTCGCGAAATAAGCCCTGCCCGCAATACCATTGTATATTGTCACCACGGCATAAGAAGCCAAAATGCAGTCGATTTTTTGAGAACTGCAGGCTACGACAAAGTGAAAAACTTGGAGGGTGGCATTCATGCTTGGAGCATCGAGGTAGATGAAACGGTTACTGTTTATTAATTGTTAAGTTCTCATCTGACTGATCATTTCACCGTTGAATTGTAAATCTGTAGAACTCATTGATATTGTTGAAAAATATTGGCGTGACTGGACTGCAACAGATGTAAAAATTAGTATATTAGATTTAACTAACTCACACACCCATGGAAGGAGGATTTAGAGAGACAGAAGAAGGAAAAAATTTGGTGAAAAAATTTGAGGATATTGTCAACAACAGTACCACCGGATTTTTCTCTGAAGACGATTACGACTACCTTATTCAGCATTACATGTTTCAAGGCAAATCGAAGAAAGCACTGAAGGTAATAGACTATGCTATAGAGCAAAATCCATATTCTACCGATTATAGGTTGGAAAAAGCCCGTATTCTGTTCGAAAGTGACAAATACCAACAATCCTTGGAAATTATTGAAACTCTTGAAATCATTCAGCCAAATGATATCGACATCATATTGTTGAAAAGTGCTATTCTCACAAATCTCGAAAAATACGAGGATGCGATACATATATTGATGGATGCACTAGATATGGACCAAGAGCTGGACGAGGTAAACTACAGCATTGGCCTGGCATACCAAAGCTGGGCACGGTACGATGATGCTATTGTTTACTACAAGGCAGCCATAGAAATCAACCTTGACCACGAAGATGCAACCTATGAATTGGCCTATTGCTTGGACATCACCAACCAATTGAAAGAAAGTATAGAATATTATCAAACATTTATTGATACCGATCCTTTCTCGCCCAATGCTTGGTACAATTTGGGGGTGGTCTACAGCAAATTGATGGATTGGGGCAAATCGATAGAGGCTTACGAATACGCTACGCTACTGAAAGACGACTTTTCATCTGCATTTTTTAATATGGGCAATGCCTATATGAACAAAGCCAACTTTGCAGAAGCCCAAGAAAACTACAAGAAAACAATAGAATTGGAAGGTCCGACACCAGAAGTGCTATGCTGTTTGGCCGCCACATACGAAAAAATGGAGCTGTACGATGCGGCCATTACTCATTTTAAAAAGGCTTTGAAGATAGACGCCAAATACCATGAGGCACTGTTTGGAATAGGCTCGAGCTTAGAATCGCAGGAAAAATGGCTTGAGGCATCTCATTTTTTTAGAAAAGCCACGACCCTTGACGATAAAAACATTGCCTACATAATAGCTTTGGCCGATTCGGAATACAACACGGGCAACATAGTGTCTGCAGTAGAAAGCTATGAAAAAGCCGCAGATTTAGACCCATTTTTACCCGAAGTGTGGCTCAATTGGTCGCAAGTATATTACGACTTGGGCGAATATGGAAAGGCTTCAGCTACTTTAGAAGAAGGCTTGGAAAACATGCCAGATGAAGCCGAAATGTATTACCGCAACGCTGTTTACCTTATAAATGAGGGAAAATATAAGGAGGCGTTTGTATTTTTAGAAAATGGCTTAACTTTGGACTTTGATAAACACACACTGCTCTTCGATTTTTTTAAAGAATTGGAAACACAGAAGGCACTGTACAAAATCATAGACCAGTATAAAAAATCGTAAACAAATATGAATTATTTTCTTTCTTCTATTCCTGAAAGGACTCAAAAACCGAGGGAATCGGGCTTTACCATGGCCATGGATAAAGGTTTGAGCGTGCGGGAGGCCGAAGATTTTATGGATGTCGCTGGCCAGTATGTAGATATTGTAAAGCTAGGTTGGGGCACATCTTACGTTACTACAAGATTAGACGATAAAATAAAATTGTTCACAGATGCGGGTGTTCCCGTGTATTTTGGAGGCACACTTTTCGAAGCCTTCATAGTGCGCGGCCAATTTGACGACTATTGCCGGTTGCTCGACAAATATAAGCTGCAGTATTGTGAAGTTTCTGACGGCTCAATCGAACTGAATCATGAAGTAAAACTTGAATACATCCGCAAGCTTGCTAAAAACTTTACAGTACTCTCCGAAGTAGGCTCGAAAGATGCAGAAAAAATAATACCACCTTATAAATGGATACAGCTCATGCAGACCGAGCTGGAAGCAGGGGCTTGGAAAGTAATTGGGGAAGCCCGCGAAGGCGGAAATGTTGGTCTTTTCCGCTCTACAGGCGAAGTGAGATCGGGCTTGGTGGAGGAAATATTAACACAAATCCCCGCAGAAAAAATAATATGGGAAGCACCCCAAAAAGCACAGCAAGTGTGGTTTATCAAACTTTGCGGCAGCAATGTGAACCTTGGTAATATTGCTCCAAATGAAATAATTCCGTTGGAAACGATCAGGTTAGGGCTGCGGGGCGATACTTTTCATGATTTTTTGTAAAAACAAGCCCCCTACCTCTGTAAGGGGTTTTTTATTTTGGATTGCGAGATAAAGGGCACCATAACTCCTTTCTGCAAATGAGAAAATATTATAAGCGTATTAAACAGATTTATAAACAGCCAACTCCTGCAAATAAAAAAGCATAGTGCTAGGGTTCGAGACTTTACGATATGAAACGATTTGCACTTTTGGGTAGGACTTTAACCCATTCATTCTCCCAAAAATATTTTACTTCAAAATTTGAATCATCAGGCCTGAAAGACCATGTATTTGAACTATTTGAAATAGCCCAGATTGAAGATTTTCGTAAAATCCTCTCTGAAAAAAGCCCCTTGAGCGGAATGAATGTCACTATTCCATACAAAGAACAAATCATCCCTTATTTAGATAGCTTAGATACCAATGCAGAAAGTGTAGGAGCGGTAAATGTTATAAAATTTACCAAGGAAGGAAAGCTTGTGGGCTACAATTCCGACTATTTCGGCTTTAAAAATTCACTGCTCAAAACCCTCAATGCATACCTATTAATTAATCCGAAGCATGCGCTTATCCTCGGAACTGGTGGGGCTTCAAAAGCGGTGGCTGCGGCATTGAAGGATATGGGAATAAAATATAAATTCGTATCACGCGAGTTGGGTAAAGGCGATATTATCTATAAAAATCTAGATAAAAATACAATCCAGGATGCCACCCTTATTATCAATGCCTCACCCTTGGGCACATTTCCAAACATAAATCAATTTCCTGACATCCCTTATGAATATCTGACTCAAAACCACTTGCTTTTCGACTTAGTATACAACCCAGAAGACACTGCATTTATGAAAAAAGGAAGAGCGTACGGTGCAAAAACTAAAAACGGGCTTGAAATGCTGCACCTTCAAGCAGAAAAAGCTTGGGAAATTTGGAACAGCTGAGCATGGCAAATTTCTAGCACCACTATCATCCATATACCAATAAGCCCTAAATATATGACTGCATCGCTTTTTTACAATGCCGACAAACGCATTACGATCGTCATTTACATTGGCCTAGCGGTCCAACTCATTACCGCTTTTTTCTCCGTGGGTTATCACCACCCAGATGAGCACTGGCAATTGCTTGAGTTCGCCAATTTTAAGCTTGGGCTTTCGAGCGTAGATCAATTGCCTTGGGAATATGCTGCCAAATCTAGGTCTTGCTTTCAACCATTGATTGTTTACATGCTGGGAAAACTAATGATGGCTTTAGGGGTATACAATCCAGTGCATCTTGCTTTCATCTTACGATTATTATCTTCCATGTTGGCCTGGTTTTGCTCACTACTATTGATCAAATACGCAGAAGAGAAAATATTTACTTCATTAAGCAAAAGTGATGCAAAACAAAATAAAAACTTTCTGCATTCAGATAATGCCGTATTTGTGTTAACCTGTGTTGCACTGCTCACGTGGTTTGCTCCGTACATTCATTGCCGTTTCTCAGGCGAAAATTGGGGAGGCATATTCTTTTTCATAGGCCTAATTATATCATTACACAATATTGGGAGTAATAAAAAGGCTACACAAAATGCTTTGTGGGCTTTTGTAGCTGGCATTATATTTGGTGTAGCATATCTTTGCCGTTTCCAAATCGCATTTGCAGCTGTAGGCTTCGGCTTATGGCTCGTTATATTTGGCAAAATGAAAATTTCTACTTGCCTAGCCTTGGTGTTTGGTGGCATTTGCGTGGTGCTTCTCGGCTTTGTGATCGATTTTTGGTATTTCGGAGTTTGGACTTCTACTGCCTACAATTACTACCACGCACAGATTATTTCCAATGTTGCTGCATCGTGGGGTGAGACACCTTGGTGGGATTACTTCGCAATATTCACCGTGAGTGCTGCACCTCCGCTCAGCATTATCTATTTAATATTTATTGCTCTTTCTTTATACACCCATCCTAAACACCCGTTTACATGGGTACTTATTTTCTTTGTCGGAGGCCACATGATGGTCGGGCACAAAGAAGAAAGGTTTCTTTTCCCCATGGTTTATCTGATGCCGCTGATGGTAACGTTGTGGATGGCCTCCACTAGGGTTCGATTTATGCAAAACGAAAACCACCAAATAATAAAGAAAATAGTATTGGTGTTAATAATAGTACTAAATACTGCTTTATTAATCATTGTCATGTTGTTTAAACCTGCCAACGAATCTGCATCTTTCTATAATTATGTATACAGTGTTTCTGACAAAAAACCAGTAACAATCTTTACTTTAGACGTAAATCCGTATAAATTCGGGAGCTTGGACAATAATTTTTATAAACCAGCCGACCTAAAGGTGATAAAAATTGACTCGATAGCACAGATGACTAATTATGCACGAAAAAATAATGAAACAATTTATTTCTTCGACAATCATTTTACGCTATCTGAAAACATAGAGCTTCGTAAACCAAAATTAATACCCACGTATCGTACCATTCCAGAATGGATAAGTCATTTTAACTTTAATAATTGGTTGGTGAGGGCTAGGGTATGGAGTTTGTATAAGCTTGAATAGCGGTATTTAACAAATTCAAAGGGGCCGCTTGGCTAAACAAAATGTGACTTTAAGAAAAACAAATTTACTAAAAACTCATTTTCAATACCAATAAACACTTTAAACTAGAAAAGTAATTACACGATAATGATAGATTATAAACATTTTGAATTGCAAAACGGACTGAATGTATACGTGCACGAAGACAAAACCACGCCATTGGTTGCCCTAAATATATTGTACAATGTAGGATCAAGAGATGAAACCGAGGATAAAACAGGATTTGCACATCTTTTTGAACACCTAATGTTTGGCGGTTCGGCCAATATCCCTTCATACGACACCCCTTTGCAAAAAGTAGGAGGTGAAAACAATGCTTTTACTTCGCCCGATGTCACCAACTATTATATTACCCTTCCAGCCCAAAACATTGAAACTGCCTTTTGGCTGGAGAGCGACAGAATGATGGGCCTGTCGTTCGACCCAAAAGTGCTGGAAGTGCAGCGAAAAGTGGTAATTGAAGAGTTTAAACAACGGTACCTCAATCAGCCTTACGGTGATGCTTGGCTAAAACTTAGGCCTTTGGCCTACACTGCCCACCCTTATAAATGGGCCACGATTGGCAAAAAAATATCGCATATTGAACAGGCCACATTGGAAGACGTAAAATCTTTTTTCTATAAGCATTATTTACCTAACAATGCCATTATGGTCGTTGGGGGCAATATCACACTTTCGCAGGTAGAAAAACTTACCCAAAAATGGTTTGGTGGTATACCCAAGGGGATCCAGCCTGTCAGAAACTTGCCTATCGAGCCGGTACAACTGCAAAAAAGAACAGCAAAAACAAGTGCAAAAGTGCCTTTAGACGGCCTTTACAAGGCATGGCACATTCCGGAAAGGATGAATGAAAACTACTATGCTGTTGATTTGCTGAGCGATATTTTAGGCCGTGGTCAGTCGTCTCGACTTTACCAATCGTTGGTGAAGGAAAAGAAAATATTCAATTCGATAAACTCATACGTAACAAGTTCTATTGATGCTGGTCTGTTTGTGGTGGAGGGCAAACTGAATGAAAAATACAATTTGGAGCAAGCCGAAGCTGAAGTCGAAAACGAGATAGACCAGTTGCTGGCCGGATTGAGCGAAGAGGAAACACAAAAAGTGAAAAACCAGGCCGAAGCTACGCTGGTGCTTTCTGAAATAGAATTGCTAAATAAGTGCATGAATTTAGCTTTTTCTGCGAACTTAGGCGATGTAGACCTGATAAATAAAGAATCGGCATTAATACAAAAAGTGACCTCAAAACAGATGGTAACCATGGGAAAGGAATACTTGAAAGAGCAAAACAGCTCTGTGCTGTACTATTCAAAAGCGTAGCCTTAAGTTTGAGCACCCCGAGAAACCGTTTAAAAGGTATAAAACTAATTTTGTTGTATCATCTAGTGACAGAGATGTGCAAATTGAGTACAATACAATCATTTAGGTATGAAAATAAAAGTAGGAATGGGTTTTGATACCCATCAACTGGTGGAGGGAAGAGACCTTTGGTTAGGTGGCGTAAAGCTAGACCATCGCAAAGGCGCTCTTGGGCATTCCGATGCAGATGTTTTAATTCACGCAATATGCGATGCTTTGCTAGGGGCGGCTAATATGCACGATATTGGTCACCATTTCTCAAACAAAGATGAACGTTGGAAAAATATTGACAGCAAGATACTTTTAAAGGAAACTTGCCAAATAATAAGGCAGCAAATGTGGCAAATTGGCAATGTGGATGCTACTCTAGTACTTGAAGAGCCCAAAATAAGTCCATATATTGAGGCGATGAAAAAAGTATTGGCTCAAACCATGGATATTGGAATTGAGGATGTGTCGATTAAAGCCACAACAAACGAAACAATGGGCTATGTAGGCAGGATGGAAGGTGTGAACGCATTTGCAGTTTGCCTTATTCATAAATAATTTAATCATCAAAATCGATTCATTCAACATTTAGCATTTAAAGGTGGACATAAAATTATCACACATAGAAGGGTTAGTCGAGATTTTCCCGAAGGTTTTTCAAGACGAGAGGGGTTTTTTCCTAGAAACATTTAGTCAAAAAAATTTTGCGGCTCAAGGCATTCGGCTCAATTTCGTGCAAGACAACCAATCTTTCTCCAAAGCAGGTGTGTTAAGAGGTTTACACTTCCAAAAAGAGCCTTTTGCTCAAGGCAAACTGGTGCGAGTTATTAAAGGTAAATGTATTGATGTGGTAGTAGATATTCGAAAGGGCTCTAAAACCTTTGGCGAAGTGGCTAGTTTTATTTTGGATGATGTGAGGCAAAATATGGTATATGTTCCGCCTGGGTTTGCCCATGGGTTTGCTACATTTGAAGAAACTATATTTCATTACAAATGCACAAACTACTACGATAAAGTATCAGAAAGCGGTTTGTTGTGGAACGACACGACTTTGAAAATTGATTGGCAGATAGAAAACCCAAATGTGTCGGAAAAGGACGCCATACTACAAACGTTTGACAACTATCTAAAAACCATTTGATTACATGGCCTTATTTACACTCTTGCATCAATTAATTAGATACTATTAATGTCTGCCATACTAAACTCAAACTACAGGAGCCATCATTTATGGGCATTTTATCATTATTTCACAAAAAAACCAGAGATAACAACGCAACACCTTCACTTGGCTACCATGTAGAGTTCCATAATCATCTGCTACCCGGCATTGATGATGGTGTTGGATCTATTGAAGAATCGCTTGGGGTTATTAGAGCATTGGCAAACTTGGGAATAAAGAAAATAATTACTACTCCACATATAAAAGCCGATATTTTCAACAATACACCTGAGATTATCGAAGCAAAGACCAACGAACTAAACCTAGCACTTTTAGACAATAATATTGATGTTTCGGTACTAGGTGCGGCCGAATATTATTTGGACGAATCGTTCGTTGGCAAAATAAAAACTAATCGGCCCTTGCTTAGCTTTGGAGACCAATATATTTTGTTCGAGACATCTCACGTAGAAGCCAGTCCATTTTTTATTGAAGTGGTTTTTTTACTTCGTTTGCAAGGCTACAAACCTATATTTGCACATCCCGAACGATATCAATATGCATTTTCAGACTTTTCTATATTGGAAAACCTGTACAATACGGGCGTATTTTTCCAGCTCAACATCAATTCTTTAAGCGGCTACTATGGTAAAAGCCAGCAGAGCCAAGCCAAATTGCTGATAGAGAAAGGAATGATCGATTTTGTTGGTACAGATGCCCACGGGATGCGGCATATAGATATTTTAGCAAAAAGCATCGAAACCAAAAGCTATCACTTCCTACTTGATGCTGGCAAAATAATGAATAACACTTTATAGTATTATCGTATTCTTTTCGTCAATAAAGCATATAGGGCAATTATCACCCAAACAACATTTACAAAAGCCGAAGGATAGGCAGCTTTATAAAGTGTATTGATTACAAGCAACAAACCTCCGGTTAAGTTTAGCAACAAATAGGTAGGGCTTTCAGATCTTAATTTCTTAATGGAATTGAGCAAAAAAGCCACAATTACCGCTAAGGCACCAATCCAGCCCAGAATTTCAATCAAAATGTACATGTTGTAAAAATTAACTAGAGTATTTCATCTATACAGCAGCAACCAACTTATTGCAAATCGCCAATGACAGATCATTGAAATCTTTGATGTTATAATCTGTATTGTGAAGCTCTGCTACTGTATGGGTGGTGGTAATGCCAACCACTTTGCACCCTGCTGCCTTTCCTGCCATCACCCCAGCAAGCGAATCTTCAATTACGATGCAATTTTCGGGCTTCATGCCCAATGTTTTTGCACAATTGATATATATTTCAGGATGCGGTTTGCCCACTTTTACATGCGCTTGATGCAAAACTGTGCTGAAATAATGTGCGAAACCTATTTTATCCAGCGTAAAATCTACATTTTCAACGGGGGCAGATGTGCCTATACAAAAGCGAACCTTTGCTTGTACCAAAGTGTCGAGAAATTCCTTCAATCCATTTACGGGCTGTATATCATGTTGGTACAATTCCCTCCAAATGGCTTCCTTTTCCCTGCCAAGGTTCAGTAGCTCTTCTTCGTTAAGTTTGCCATGATACAAATCATTGATCCAGTCTTTATTTGCCCTACCATAAAGGCGGGTTTTCCGCTCTTCTTCTGTCATATAAAAACCTTTGTTTCCCAGAAATATATCTAAGGCCAGTTTATGAAAGGGATTACTATCAACAATAACCCCGTCCATATCGAAAAGAATTGCGAAATCTGCCATGAAAGAATATGAGTTTTGCTTTAAAATTGCATTTGTGCCAAATAATGACGCCTTTGTTATTTTTAAAATTATTTTTTCAAACAGTCACCGCTGCCGTTTCCATTCCTAGCACTATTTTGCTTACCAAACCCTGCAATACTTTGCCAGGTCCACATTCTACAAATCTTGTAGCCCCATCATTGGCCATATTCTGCACCGATTGAGTCCACTTAACCGAGCTTGTTAACTGGAAAATCAGGTTTTGCTTTATTATATCGATGTCGGTAGATGGTCTTGCATTCACATTTTGATACACAGCGCAAATGGGCTTATTAAAGTGCGTTGCTTTTATTGCAGCTTCCAACTCTACCCTTGCAGGCTCCATCAGTGGTGAATGAAATGCCCCACCCACTGGCAATGGCAAAGCACGCTTGGCACCAGCTGCTTTCAATAGCTCGCAAGCCACTTCCACACCCTTGCTGCTGCCCGAAATCACCAATTGGCCGGGGCAATTGAAATTGGCAGCGACCACAATTTCGTACGTTATACCTGCACAAATTTCTACTACTTTTTCATCGGCCAAACCCAAGATCGCAGCCATAGCACCAGGCTGCATTTCACAAGCTTTTTGCATAGCTATAGCCCTTTTCGAAACCAGAGCGAGCCCGTCTTCAAACGATAATGCCGTATTGGCTACCAAAGCCGAAAATTCGCCAAGTGAATGGCCAGCCACCATATCGGGCTGAATATTGGCTACTTTAGCCATTATAACAGAATGCAAAAAGATAGCAGGCTGTGTAACTTTGGTTTGCTTAAGCTCTTCATCACTTCCATGGAACATGATTTCTGTGATGGGAAAGCCTAAAATTCCATTAGCCTTTTCGAATAGGTATTTGGCTTCGGGGTATTTTTCGTACAAATCTTTGCCCATGCCTACGAACTGTGCTCCCTGACCTGGGAAAATAAATGCTGTCATGCTGATTTAATATTGTGAATGTTTGATAAATGAATTTTGGATTGTAAACTTATGATAATAATCACGAAAAATTGATTTCCACTGGTTGGATCGGCAATTAGATAAATGAATAAAAACTATGTAGCGCCCTTGCTCGCGAAGGGCTGACAACTCGGCAATGGATTTTAAATACTGAACTCTACAAAAAATATAAAAAGCTTGTAAACCTAAAGATCGAAAATGCAGCTAAAATAGAGCACATAAACACAATTTCCCACTTCAATTTTTCGTTTTTAAATACCTTTGCAAAATCATAGCGTATTAATGTTCAATTTTCTAATTCTTAAACTTTACAATTATGGCTAAGGCACAAGACGCAAAAAAGGAAACAAAGAAAGCTCCTGTAAAATCTCTGAAAGAGAAAAGGGCTGAAAAGCAAGCAAAAAAAGGTGACAAGTAACATAATCACCATTACTAAAAAGGGCTGCCCTAAGTAGGCAGCCCTTTTTCCTTGCTTATCACTTTCGCAAATCGCGCATCATTCGATTGGCAAATATGAAATCTTGCAGCTCTTTCACTTCGGTGTCAAGAATATTTTTATTGCTTCCCTCCCACAGCTTTTTTCCTTCATACATAAATACAACGGCATCGCCAATTTCCATTACCGAATTCATATCGTGTGTCACTACCACGGTAGTAGTATTGTATTCGTGGGTGAGATCATATATCAGGTTATCGATCAAAATCGAGGTTTGCGGGTCAAGCCCAGAGTTGGGTTCGTCACAAAACAAATATTTAGGAGTAAGCACAATGGCTCGTGCTATGCCAACCCTTTTTTTCATGCCTCCAGAGAGCTCCGATGGCATTTTTTTGTTTGTGTCTTTCAACCCAACCCTGTTTAGACAAATATTGACCCGATCGTCTTTTTCAGATTTCGACATGTTAGAAAGCATATTGAGAGGGAACATCACATTGCATTCCACATTCAGGCTATCAAAAAGGGCAGAATTTTGGAAAAGCATTCCCATTTCTCTCCTTATTTCGGTTTTCAATTCGGTTTCGCCAGTGGTGAAATTTCTGCCATCGTAAAAAATTTGGCCAATATCGGGCTTTACTAGCCCTACAATTGACTTTAGCAATACTGTTTTCCCAGTGCCAGAGGCGCCAATTATCAAATTTGCTTTGCCTTGTTCGAAAGCGTAATTCACATCGAATAATACCTGCTTACCACTAAAAGACTTGGAAATATTATTTACCTCAATCACAAAACGAATCTCTTATCGATTATAAAATATACCTGCTCAAATCTTTATTTTGAATCAGGGTTCCCAATTTAGTATCTACCAAATTAGCATCTACGCTTAGTTTGCTGCCTGCTTTTATAACATCTGGCACATCAAAAAGAAATTCGTTGAGCAAAGTGCTCATTACGGTATGCAGCCTTCTGGCCCCGATATTTTCTATCTCGGCATTCAATTGAGTGGCTATCTCCGATATTTTCTCTATTGCTTCATCATTAATTTCCAAATCTACTCCTTCCGATTGCAGTAGTGCATAATATTGCTTGGTTAGCGAGTTTTTAGGGGTTTTCAATATTTGAATAAAGTCGTTTTTTGTAAGGCTGTTTAATTCTACACGAATAGGAAAGCGGCCTTGCAATTCAGGAATAAGATCGGATGGTTTTGCGGTATGAAATGCCCCCGCGGCAATAAATAAGATATGATCGGTATTCACCACCCCATACTTGGTGTTTACGGCACTGCCCTCCACAATAGGAAGCAAATCGCGCTGCACTCCTTCTCGGCTTACATCAGCACCTCCACCTTTGCCTCCAGATCGGGCAATTTTATCAATTTCATCTATAAAAATAATGCCAGTGTTTTCCGTTTTCTTTACAGCTTCCGCTTTTACCTCGTCCATATCGATCATTTTCGATACTTCCTCATCCATCAGTATTTTCCTAGCATCGGCAATTGTCAATTTCCTTTTCTTTTTTTGTTTGGGAAACATGCCACTTAACGCCTCTTGTATGCCCTGCATGGCGGCATCGTCCATGCCTGCTGGCCCACCAATCACGCCTACATTGGCCGACATGGGCTGCGTCACTTCCAATTCTACCTTCTTTTCCTCCAATTCTCCATTTTTCAACTTTTGGCGAAATTTCTCCCTAGTTTTTGTATTGAGGGCGATATCTTCGGTAGAAATTTTGGACTCGGCATCAACATCTTGAATGGGAAGGTCGAGGCCGTTGACTGTAAATTTTGTTTTAGCTTTTTCTGCTTTAGCAGCTTTTACTGGAGGAATAAGCAAATCTAAAATCGTATCTTCTACTGCCTGTTCGGCCTTCACCCTTAGTTCTTCCTTTTTGCGCATCCGTACCATGTTTACGGCTTGTTCGGCCAAATCTCGCACCATGCCTTCCACATCTCTGCCCACATAACCTACTTCTGTAAATTTCGAGGCTTCTACTTTTATGAAAGGAGCATCTGCGAGCTTTGCCAGCCTTCGCGCTATTTCCGTTTTTCCCACCCCGGTTGGGCCAATCATCAATATATTATTAGGCACTATTTCTTTTCTCATTTCTTCAGAGGCGTTCATTCTTCGCCACCTATTTCTCAATGCAATTGCCACATTGCGTTTGGCTTCATATTGACCAATAATATATTTATCCAGTTCTGCTACAATTTCCCTGGGTGTTAATTGCTCGATTTGCATTGAAATAATTGGAGGTGATTTGTGTTTGGGTACTTATTATTGGCAAAAGTACGCCATAAAAAAATAAGGAGGGGGCAAAAAAAATGTTATGCAGACACAGGCTTTTCAAACTCTACAAAAAAACTTGTGCCTTTGCCTATTTGGCTTTCGCACCACACATTGCCATTCATAGCTTCCACGTATCGCTTTACGATCGATAATCCCAAACCAGTAGATGATTCACCATTGGTAGGCCTAGCTGAAAGCTTGGAGAATTTTTTAAACAGCTTGTTTCTTTCCTCCTCATTTATTCCTGGTCCTTCGTCCTTCACCTCGGTCCTCACTTTGCCATTTTCATCATTGAGTATCAGGTATATATTTCTATCAAAAGGCGAGAATTTGATGGCATTGGTGATTAAATTTTCCATTACTTGGTAGTAAAATTCATCATCTACCTTCGCTAAATATTTTCTGTCACTAATTTCAGTTTTGATATGAATTTTCTTATTCGCTGCCGATTCAAGCTTTTCGGTTACTAAATTATTAACCAAAACAGCCAAATCGACCTCTTTCATGTTAATATTTAAATCTTTCTGCTCTACCGCATTGACATCCAATATGCGGTGAATCATACTTTTCATCCGCTCCACAGCCTTGGTCATCAATTCCATATATTTGTTTTGCTCCTCGGTGGGCTCCTTAAAGCGCATTCTGAACACATCAAGCAAACCTTTCAAATTATTGAGCGGGCTTTTCAAATCATGTGCTACTATGCCAATTATATAGTTTTTTTCCACATTTAGTTCTGTCAGTTCGAAGTTGTTCTTCTCCAGTTGCTGATTCTGTGCTGCTATTTCATCTGCTTGCCGGGTAATTTCACTGTTCATTTTCGAGAGTTGCTCGTTTGATTTTCTTTTTTGCAAATAACTACGATATATCGTGAATGCGAGCAGCACCACCAGAAGAAGACCCCCAGCAAGAGATATAGTAATTACTTTCTGCAACTCCAGCTTGGCTTCCTGCTCTTTTAGGGTAAGTTGATCTATTTGATGTTCCCTTTCCAATAATGAAATGGCCATCTGCCTCTCCTTACTCACTTGCCTTTGGTTTTCTAGTTCATCGGAAGTCACCTTGAGGGCAATGTCTTTTTTGGAGATTATCGTATTAGTCTCCTTTGTTATGGCTCCGATTTTCTGTTCTGACTCTTGCTTCACGGAAGTCATTTTCTCTTGTTGCAGCTCGCGATCAAGATTTTGGAAAAAAACAAAATAGCTAGCTTGCTCAGTAGTATTGCCGCTTTTGCCTGCCACTTCTGCTAGTCTGCCAAAGCAATCGCGCATCAACGTTTTGTCGTTTATTTCTATACAAATCGTTTTGCCCTCTTCCAATACGGTGAGTGCTTCGCTATATTTTTCTTGGTTTGCTAATGCCTCCGAATAATTAAAAATAGCGTCAACGATTGGTCGCCTTTGCTTCATTTTTTTTCTCAAGTCCAGAGATTTTGCAAAACTTTCGGCAGATTTTTGATAATTCTGCATATCGGAATAAATGCTTCCAATTTGAGAATATATGCCTGCAACACCGTTTTTATTTCCGATTTCGTTAGAGATGAGTAGCGACTTTTGAAAATATTCGATGGCTTGCTCAAATTTGTTGCTCACCCAAAAATGGTAGCCAATTTTGTTGTAGTAGTAAACGGCATCATTTTTTTGTCCGTTATTCTCAAGCATTACGGCCTTGTTGCTATAATCCTCTACTTGTGCTGCAGTTAATTTTTCTTGTGCAGAAGCAATTTTGCCCGTAAGGACGCCATAGATTAAAAATAAAAAAAGTGCGCGAGAAATGCTACTTAGTAATTTCATAATGATCAATGATGCAACAAATTTATATAATATCTTTTATTTTATAATTAAATGTTACACAAAAATACGTTGTACCTAGTTGATTGGTGTTGTTCAACGGCCAATGTGGTTAAAGCGCAAAAATTATTTGATAAAAACCTGGAACTTGTTTTCTAATATCCTTTATCTGTTTTCATGCATAATAGTGACACTTGAAGAAGGAAATCATTTATCATTGCATCACAGCATTGTTGGTCGGATGATAAAAAGCTGCTATGGAATATGGTGCAAAGTGCTCTTAGCCTAAATGAAGCCGCGCGTAGCATTTCGGACATTTTTGGTCTCATGCTCATTTATCGCCTAGCGTATAAATTGCGGACAATGGATGGGGCGAAAAAAGCTTGATTGTACGGCAGTGGTAATTGGCAGCCAACAATAGGTGCGGTTCGGTAACGATGTCATTATTTGTGATAGCTTTTGAAGGTCAATTCTTTTCAAATTAATCAATTTGGTGTGAAAATTTCCATTTCTGCCAATTTATTCGAATCTTTAGCCGATGAATATTCAATCGCTATTTGCCAAAAAGAGCATAGAAAATATAAATATTGAGGCTAAAACGCATGCTGATAAATTAAATAAGACGCTTTCGGCCTTCGACCTCACTTTTTTTGGCATTGCTGCCATAGTTGGGGCGGGAATATTTAGCACTATTGGGCAAGCCGTGGTACATGGTGGTCCTGCTGTTACACTTCTATTTTTGTTCACTGCCTTTTCTTGCGGCTTATCAGCCCTATGTTATGCCCAATTTGCATCAGCAGTGCCTGTAGCGGGCAGCGCTTACACCTATGCTTATGTGAGTTTTGGCGAATTGATAGCTTGGATCGTAGGCTGGGATTTATTTATGGAATATGCGGTTAGCAATATTGTTGTAGCCATATCTTGGAGCGACTACTTCAGCTCGATGATGCGTGGGTTTGGTATTGATATTGTAAAAACCATATCGCTTGGCGGACAAAGTTTTCACCTTGATTGGCCTGCACTAGTGGTTACTTCACTCATTACTTACGTGTGCTACATAGGTATAAAAGAATCGCGCAATGCCAATAATTGGCTGGTAGCTTTAAAGCTATTTGTGATTTTGATGGTTTTGGCTATTGGTGCATTTTATGTAAAACCTGAAAATTGGGTTCCTTTTGCCCCCAATGGCGTAAATGGCGTACTATTTGGCATTTCATCTGTATTTTTTGCCTATATAGGTTTCGATGCCATTTCTACCACAGCCGAGGAATGCAAAAATCCACAGAAGGAAATGCCAAAGGCTATGATTTGGTCGCTGCTTATTTCGACCGTTATTTATATTCTTATCACTTTGGTGCTCACGGGTATGGTGCCTTACTATGAATTGGGCGTGGGCGACCCCCTTTCATTTGTGTTTCAGCAGTACAATCTCAATTTTCTTTCCGGATTGATATCTTTTATTTCTGTAATTACGCTCACCACGGTAATGCTGGTATACCAACTAGGGCAGCCAAGAATATGGATGTCGATGAGCCGCGATGGGCTGCTACCGAAGATATTTTCATCGATTCACCCAAAGTATAAGACACCATCGTTCGCCACTGTTGTGATGGGCTTGGCTGTAGGCATTCCAGCTTTGTTTGCCGACTTAAAAGACATGGTTGACCTTACCAGTATAGGCACACTGTTTGCTTTTGCACTGGTTTGCGGTGGAATAATAGTGCAAGACACCAAACACAAAAATAGGCATGCCAAATTCAAAGTACCCTATTTCAATTCTAGATACTATTTGCCAATAATATTGGCGGCATTTGCCTACTATTTATATTCTCAATCAAACTTGGTTACTACTTTTTCCAACGATCGTATTCTAATTTATCTGTTCATTTTAATCACATGCACTGTTGGTGGGCTAGCTGTTTATTTCAAATGGTCGCTTATTCCTGTGGTGGGTTTACTCACAAACCTGTATTTAATGACTGAATTGGGTAGTATCAATTGGATTCGTTTTTTGATCTGGCTGCTTATGGGTATTGCTGTGTATATCTTTTATGGCTATAAAAACAGTAAACTACGACAAAATACTATGGCTTAGATTTATTTTTAGCTTAATTTTGGATCAGAAAGCATTCACATATTTTATGAACAGAATTATTAAGGAAGAAAAAAATATTGCTCGATTTTCAGTTTTGGTTCTCATGGTTGTGTTGGCAACCATATATCGTTTGTTGCCCCACCCTTGGAATCTGGCCCCTGTGGGGGCTATGGCCTTGTTTGGCGGTGCCTATTTCGGCAGTATAGTTGCGGCTATTTTTGTTCCACTTTTCTCTCTTTGGGTGAGCGACTTGGTGTTGAACAACCTCATTTTCGCTCAATATTTTCCTGAATTCACTTTGTTTTACAGTGGCTTTGCGTGGCAGTATGGTAGCTTCGTGGTTATATGTTTGATAGGCTTGCTGTTGAAAAACAATGTAAAACCTATCTCTGTGCTGGTAGCTTCTGTGGCTGGATCTATAGTATTTTTTGTCATTTCTAATTTTGGCGTTTGGCTGGGCGGCACAATGTACCCACAAACTAGTTCAGGCCTATTGGCCTGTTACGCAGCTGGTTTGCCATTTATTCAAAATACTTTGGTCGGAGATCTGGTTTTCAGTGCCGCTCTTTTCGGCTCATTTGAATATTTGCAAGGGAGATACAAATACTTGCGACCCTCTAGTATTTAGTGCAATTAAACAAAAGCTTTTTCCAAAAAAAATGTGAGCTCCTATGATTTGCTTTCTTTTGGGGGCAAGCCAATTAATTTAAATTAAGAGAAAAATACTTTCTAAAGTGGGTAGAGGAGTTGAAGGCCAAGCGAAAAGGTCGGTCATCGATTACAGCTATGTTTTCAGCTATTGGCCTATATTCTTATCGTTTTTACAGTAATCAACACATCAAGAATGATAAAAACCAACGCTACAAACAGGAAGTAGAAGTACTTGTTGGCTGTGGCATCCACGGTTTTCACATCTCGAAGTTCGCCTTCAATCTTGTTTATGTCGTTGATAAGCTTCATTACATCGTAGCGCTTATCACTTATTTCGTAATATTTTCCATCGGTAACTGAAGCCAATTTTTTTAGAGCCTTGCTATTGAGCTTGCTGATCACAGTTTTGCCATATTCATCGCGCTTGTAGTCCGATTCGAATGGCACTTTTCCGCCTACGTCAGTGCCTACGCCAAGGGTAAATAATTTGACTCCCGCCCGGTCCAAATCATCTGCCAAATTTTCGGTTTCTTCGCCAAAGTCTTCACCATCACTTATTAATACCACAATTCTTGATTTCGAATTTGTTGCATTCTCTTCGGTAGCATTTTTGAATCTTTTAATTGCCATCTCCAAAGGCGGGGCAAAGTCGGTGCCAGCCGATGGCACTAGCGTAGAACTCAGCGTTTCGATAAATAGATCGAGTGCATTTTGATCAAATGTTAACGGGCATTGCACAAAGGCTTCTGACGAGAAAATAATTATCCCTATCCTATCAGAATTAAATGCGTTGGCTATTTTTTTGATTTCAAACTTTATTTTCTCCAATCTAGAAGGCTGCACATCTCTCACATTCATGGAGTTGGACAGATCTACCAACAGATAAATGTCTTTGCCGATCGATTGAATTTCCTTTTTAACATCGCCAAAGCTGGGTGCAAGCAATGCAATCACGATCAACACAAAGTAAATAGTGCGGACAAATAATTTAATAAATACGGCCCTAAAATTAGTATTGAGCAAAATCGCTATCCACGACACGCGTACGATATAAAAAAAATAGAGCAGCCCTGCCAATCCAACTAGCAATAATTCAAACAAGCCTGGCAATTTCTGAAAAGTCATCATAGCAATGCTACTTTCTAATTTTAGATTATGCAAAAGTACACACTGAAATCAAAATTGTAAACGAATCAGGCACACATAAATCATTAGAAATCAATGTGGCTTGGTTGACCAATTCTGGCGATTCCTTTCGCACTTGCACAACGGCTACGAATTGAGTGTTATCAACAAGGATTGCTTAACCAAAGGACAATGATTTACATTCTATTGGCTAAAAGAACGGTAAAAGCGAAAACGTTTACCTGGCAGTGCTGCTACTAACCCTTCAAATTCTAAACTGAGCAAAGTTGAGGCCATTGCATTTTGCGAAATATTGGTTTTCCAAACCAACTCATCAATGGCCAGTTCTCCCTCTTTCATCAGCGTTTCTATAATAAGCCGCTCATCTGACGAGAAAGCATTCAGATCAATTGCTGGCTTTTGGGGCACGGTTTCAGTAAGTACTTTTTTCTTTCGTTGATCGTCCCAATTGAGTGCCTCTACTACATCTTGTACGTGGGTATAAATTTGGGCTTTGTGGTTCTTAATCAGTTGGTTGCAGCCCACAGAATACTTTTGATTGAGGGAACCGGGCACGGCAAACACATCCTTGTGGTAATCATTTGCCATGTTTGCCGTAATTAAGGCTCCGCCTTTGTCGGCTGCTTCTACTATAATGACCGCATCGGCTAGGCCTGCAATAATACGATTGCGAGCTGGAAACATGGTTTTAAGCGGCACAGCTCCAAACCTATTTTCGGAAAGTAAACCACCTCGCTCCAGCATCTGCTTGGCTACGTCTTTATGTGCTGTAGGGTACACAGTTTCTAGTCCGTTTGCCATCACGCCTATGGTTTCAAGCCCAATTTTAAGACAACATTTGTGTGCCAATATATCAATGCCGTAGGCCAACCCACTAATAATTAGTGGCCTAAATGGAAATAAGCCTTCCAAAATTTCTTGCGTTACTTTAGCTCCATATTCTGTGGCTCGCCTAGTGCCCACGATGCCTATTGTTTTTTGCACATTCAAAGAGCTCACACCCTTGTAGTACAAAAGTGCGGGCGCATCGGCTATATTTTTCAGTCTATATGGATAGTTGTTATCTGTATAAAATATTAAATCTACCTCGAGCTTTTTTGCCATTTCGAGTTCCCTAACGGCCTCATTCAAGTATTTTTCCCTAGGCTCACCGAGTGCATGATACAGGAGTTTGCTTTTGATATTAAACTGCTCAACCCATTGATTTGCAGATAGTTGAAGCAGCTCCTGTGCGCTTCCTATCTTATCCGTAAGCCGCTTTACCATCAGGTTGCTTATGCCCGGAAGCAGAGTCAGGGCCACCTCAAATTTCTTCTTTTCTAATTCCATTGGTTACTTATTGGACCTCAAAAGTGATCAAACTTTCGAAAAATCAAAATTATCTCCTATTTTTAGTTCAAATTTTTTACACCAAACGCTATGATACACAAATCATCCCTAGTTTTTTTCTTATCCATTATGATTTCGTTGATCGGTGCTGCTCAAAGCTTGAAAATAGAATTTGACAGTGCCAAAGCATATATCCAAAGCAATAAATATGCTGAAGCAGCGGGATGGCTTGAAAAAGCAAAAGCTTCTGCCAAGGCAAATGCGGGCGACACCGCTTCGTATGCGGAGGTATTGCGATTGCTAGCCATCAGCTATGCGCGGACAAGCAAGCTCCCCGAAGCCGAGGCCACATTCAAAGAAAGTATTGAGGTATTTGCCTCCATGCCTGGCAAGAAAAACCAGTTAGCATCATCGTTAATGAATTTTGGTGTTTTTTACTATAATCAAAAGAAATTCAAGGAAGCTCTGCCCATTTTCTCTAGGGCTTACTATGTAAAAGATGAAGTAAGTCACACTGCCAACGCGGATGTGCTGATGATTCTCAATAGCTTGGCCAACACACAATTGAGTTTGAAAATGTATGTGGAAGCGGAAGAAACATTTAGAAAATTGGTAAAAGGTAGGCTGGAATTGAATGGTGGAAATAGCCAAGAATATATTCAAGCCTGCAATACACTTGCAAGTATGTATAAAACTATGCAACGCAACGACAAAGCGCTAGAAATGTACCTCGAAATACTGGAAGGGGTAAAAGCCAATAAAACAGAAAACAGCAAAGATTACGCGATGGCAGCCATGAATGTAGCCACCATGTTCAAGGCTATTTCAAATTTTCCTAAATCGGAATTCTACTTTCAACAAGCCCATGATGTATTCCAAAAAGTATCTGGAGAGGGCAACCTCGATTATGCCAGTGCCTTAATAAATCTGGCAGGTGTGATGCGTTTGGAGGGCAAATATGCCCTTTCTGAGCCTTTATTTTTCAAGGCACAAAATATTTTTAAAGATGTGTCGGGCGAAATAAGTGCCGATTTTGCCAGCGTGCTAAATAATGTGGCTCTGTTTTACAATGAAACCGGAAAATACGACCAAGCCGAAGCCGCGTACAAATATGCCATCGAAATCAGTAGGCAAACATTGGGTGAACGTCACCCCGAAATGGCCACTACCTATGGCAACTTGGGCTTATTGTACAAAAGTATGGGTAGATACGAGCAAGCAGAACCCATACTGAAAAAATCTCAGAAAATAAGGAGGGAGATTTTAGGTGAAAAACACCCAGATTACGGAGCATCGCTAAATAATCTGGCTGGTTTATACGAAAATATGGGCCGACTAAACGAAGCCGAACCACTCTACAAGCAATCGCTCAATATTCTGAAAGATGCCATTGGCGCCAAAAACAGCGATTATGCCGCTACACTCAACAACTTGGCAGGCGTGTATGAAGCTGCGGGCAAATTTGCCGAAGCCGAACCATTGTATCAAGAAGCATTGCAGATACTAAAAGAAATATATGGTGAGAATCACCCCGACTATGCCGTAACGCTCAACAACTTGGCTTTGCTTTTGGAGGCCTTAGGTAAAAAGGAAGAGGCTGAAAAATTGTATAAACTCAATATTGAATACACGCGTCAGGCCTTGGGAGAAAAACATCCGATTTATGCCACTTCAATCAATAACTATGCGATTTTGCTAGAGAATATTGGCAGATATGTAGAAGCCGAGAAATACTTTTTGCTGGCATTGAACATTAGAAAAGAAGCCCTAGGTGAAAACCATCCGGCATATACCACCACACTTTACGACTTGGCGAAATTGTACGCAGCTACAAAAAATTATGCCCAAGCCGATCTTTATTGGCAACAATCACTTTCTAACTATTTATTTCAGATAGATAAATTTTTCCCTGCCATGAGCGAACGAGAAAAAGGGAAATTTTACCAAACCATCAGCCCAAAATTTGAGCAATTCAATTCATACGTGTTGATGCGAAATGCCTCAAACGCATCTTCCATTGCCTTGATGTATGATTACCAATTGGCCACAAAAGCACTTTTGTTGAACTCTACCAATAAAGTGAAACAGCGCATATTGAACAGTGGCGATTTTATATTGATAGAAAAGTATAAAAACTGGAACAGCCAAAAAGAATTGCTCTCAAAAGTTGCCGGAATGAGTAAAGAAGATCAAAAAGCTAATGGCATTGACTTTGAACTTCTGAGCAGTAACGCGAATGAGTTAGAAAAAGAACTCACTGCATCGTCAGAAATATTCCGCACAGCAGAGGCTAAAAAAACGACCTGGATAGATGTGCAGAAGAAACTAAAATCGGAAGAAGCTGCCATAGAAATAATCAGGTTTACCAAGTACAACTTCAACTTGTCTGGAGTTTACACCATCGATTCGGTTTTTTATGCCGCATTGGTAGTGACCCCTAGCACCAAGGGCAACCCAGAATTAATAGTGCTCAAAAACGGAATAGAGCTTGAAAAGCAGTATTTAAAATATTATCGTAATGCCATTAAAAACAAGCTTGAGGATGAATTTGCTTATGCACAATATTGGAGTAAAATAAAAAAGTCGATTCCCAATGCCAAGAAAATATACCTATCGCCCGATGGTGTGTACAATATGGTAAACCTGAACACGCTTAAAAATATTCAAACCAAAAACTACATATATGATGAAGTAGATTTGCGCATCGTAACCAACACAAAAGATTTACTATCCGCCACTTCAGCTTCAAGTCTCGACAATAAAATCACACTCATGGGCAGCCCCGACTTTGCCATGAACACCAAAAATATTGGATCGGTAGCCAAAGGCATTACGGAAGAACAAGCAAGTTTTATAGAACGGGCAGGGGCAGGATTGCTAGCACCGCTTCCGGGCACAAAGATAGAAGTGGAGAAAATAGCCGGTATGATGAACACAAGTGCCTGGACTACAGAGGTGTATATAGAGCATAATGCCATTGAAGAAAACCTTAAAAAAGTAGACAACCCCAAAATTCTTCACATCGCTACACACGGATTTTTTGACCAAGATGCTAATGATGACAAGAAAAAAGAAAAAAAGGAAAAAGAGGCGGATAAAGTAGAAGAAAATCCCTTGCTCAAATCGGGGCTAATGCTTTCGGGAGCTTCTCTCACTTTGCTAAAACGGAAAAATGAAGTTACAAACGTGGATATAAACCTAGGCAAATCCAAAGAGGACGGCATACTCACTGCCTACGAAGCCATGAACTTAAATCTTGACAAGACTGACCTTGTGGTACTTTCTGCATGTGAAACCGGGCTTGGCGAAGTAAAAAACGGAGAAGGTGTGTATGGTTTGCAAAGGGCATTTAATGTGGCAGGCGCCAAAGCTTTGGTGATTAGCCTTTGGACGGTGAACGATGCTGCCACTCAAAAACTGATGACCGCCTTCTACACCGAAATGCTGAAGCCAAACACTAGCAAGCGGGCAGCATTTAGAAATGCCCAGTCGGAACTCAGAAAATCATTTCCTGAGCCCTATTTTTGGGGGGCATTTGTGATGGTAGGAGAATAATTTGGTCAAGCATTTTATATAGGATAAAATTGGTTTTGACGGCTGCCTTTGTGGATTTGTCCACAATATTGCGTGGCCAATCCATTTGATTCTTTGTTAAATAATAAAGAATATACAATATTGGCATATAACAATAGTGGAAGCAACCTTAAGTTAGGGGTGTATCACAAAAATGGATATAATGATTTAAAGAAAGCTTTATCTATTTAAGATTTGTCGCAGCAGATAGATTATAGTTATCTGTTTAAATCGTTCAAATAGCTAAAGGATACAAACTACAACATCACATTTCTATCAGGCAATTATGGGAATGGGGAGTGGAACAGTGTTAGAATATATTTTCATAAAGAAATACACCATTTAATAGGTAAGGTAGGAGAAAAGTTGCCTTAATTCAGAGCCTTGAAAGTAGAAATTTTGGATTGTAGGGTATGAAATATTCGAAATACCCTCATCCATGGTACCCAAACATCTTCTTCTCCTTAATAGTGCTGGCGACCTCTGGGGGCACCATACTTTCCCAATCGGACTCATTATTTGATATCTTCTTAAACACCAAATCAGAGGTGATATTGAAGTTTTCAGCATTGAACCGTTTAATGTCCTCCATTTTGTCCGATTCCATGAAGTGCATGTATAAGTAGCGTAGGTTTTCGGCTACTTCAAAATTGAGGCAATTATAAAATTTGCCATTTTCTTTTCTGATCGGGTATACAAACAGCTTCATGTTTTCCGCAAATAATGAGGAGAACGACTCCAGTATGCCACCAGGAAGCTTTTTATAAAACTCAGCATTAAATATTTCCTCCATATTCAATATTCCTAAAATGATCCCAATTTTATTTCGGGTAAATTTCGACAAATAGGAAGCCAATCTGTAGTAGCCTTGGTAATCGGAAATCAACACGGTATAACCCAACGAACATACTATATCTACGCGGTCTATAAAATCTTTCAAATCTATTTCCCCTCCACCTGCGGCATAAAGGTTGAAGAGTGTGAGTTCGGCCACTGTTACCAAATTGCTTTGGTCGTCACCCAATTCCTCTTTGAATTGGCGAACGCCATTCTCATACATATCTTGATTTACCAACGTGAATGGTCTAAAACGACCCCGGTATGCCAATATATTTTTTTTATAAAAGAAATCGGTGGGTTGCAGCACATCGCCTTTGGGGCCGAAAAGAGCCGCTTTGGTAAGCTTGTTTTTCACCAGCATTAGGCTTATCAGCCTGTTATCCAACTCCATAAAATCGGGGCCAGTAATGCGGAGCATGTCCACTTCCACCCTATCGCTCGATAATTCTTCCATTAAGGTAAGCACTATATCCTCTGGATTTTCATGGCGATACATGCAACCGTAAATCAAATTTACGCCCAGTATGCCCACCGCTGCCTGTTGCAAATTAGCATCGTTGTCGAGCAATCGAAAGTGCATAACCGCCTCGTTGGGTTCAGAATTGGGTGTCAGTTGAAACCGAACGCCCATCCAACCTTGTCCTTCACGGGTTTTGTCGAAACTGATGGTTGTAAGCGTATTTGCGTAAGCAAAAAACAAGGTTGAGGCACCCCTCTTCTCTTTCAATCTGATTTCTAGTAACGAATATTCTTTCGCAAGCATCTTGATGAGCCTCGACTCCACCACATACCTGCCGCTTTCTTCGGCACCGTAAATGGCATCGCTAAAAGTCATGTCGTAGGCCGACATCGTTTTGGCTATGGTGTGCGAAGCTGCTCCAGCTTTGAAAAAATTGGCCGCCACTTCCTGGCCTGCACCTATTTCAGCAAAGCTGCCATAAGTTCGCTTATCTAAGTTTATGGCCAATGCCTTTTGTTTAACACCTAAAAATTGGCGGTCTCTGTTGCTGACGCTCATTTTATTCTATTTTATATCTGCAAAAACAAAGAAAAACTTGGTAAACTTTATCATACTATTCTGTGCTCATCTCCTTTTCAATACTATTAAATTTTTCTGTGAAAAGCATAAATTTTTTTACAACTCTTTAAATTTGAATTTCTTGGCAATAATTTGAGGCTCCATCAGCTTAATGCAGCGACTAAATAGATTATCAGCAACACCTAGCTACCTGCATTTCAGTACAATGAATTTAGGTTGTTTTTTTTAAATCGGGTATATAAAAAAGCATCAATTGCAGATGTGCGCCTATTTCGAAAATCAACAACCCTTGATTTTACGTACAAAAGCAATATATAACTGAGAAAGCATAACTCAGTATATAATGTCTTAATTTCTAATTATTCAAAATATTATTCTAAAAAAATTAAGTATCATTAACTATGCAGAATATTATTCTAATTTTGCAAAAGAAATGTATCCTTTTACTTTTTGTATAACCATTTATAAGTATTAAATCATGAGCAATTTTAAATTCGAAACGTTGCAACTTCATGCAGGCCAAGAAGTTGACCCCACAACCCAGTCTCGGGCTGTTCCATTGTATCAAACCACCTCTTACAATTTCAAAAGTTCTGAGCATGGTGCCAACCTTTTTGGACTCAAGGAGTTTGGCAACATATACACCCGGTTGATGAACCCTACAACTGATGTGTTTGAAAAACGTGTAGCGGCTTTAGAGGGCGGTGTGGCGGCTTTGGCAACCGCATCAGGGCAGGCCGCACAGTTTATTGCCATAAACAACATTACCAAGGCAGGCGATAATATAGTGTCCACTTCGTTTTTATATGGTGGCACTTACAATCAATTCAAAGTTCAGTTCAAAACCATAGGTTTGGAAGTGCGGTTTGCAGATGGCGACAAAGCCGAAAGCTTTGACAAACTGATAGATGAAAAAACGAAAGCCATTTACCTCGAAACGATTGGCAATCCGGGATTCAACATTCCTGATTTTGAGGCCATAGCGGCTATTGCGAAAAAGCACGATATCCCACTTATAGTAGATAATACTTTCGGTACAGGTGGCTATTTATTTCGACCCTTGGAACACGGGGCCAATATAGTAGTAGAATCTGCTACCAAATGGATAGGCGGCCACGGTACCAGCATAGGAGGCGTAATTGTAGATGGTGGCAATTTCAATTGGGGTAATGGCAAGTATCCGCAATTTACCGAACCTTCTGAAGGATACCATGGTCTTAAATATTGGGACATATTTAGCCCGCACGGGCCAATGGGTGCAAATATTGCCTTTATTATTCGCGCAAGAGTGGAGGGGTTGCGTGATTGGGGTCCGGCTATAAGCCCTTTCAATTCTTGGCAATTGATACAAGGGCTGGAGACATTGTCATTGCGGGTAGATAGAGCGGTGAGCAATGCCCTTGACTTGGCCAAATGGCTTGAAAAACACCCGAAGGTGCAAAGTGTGAACTATCCTGGCTTGGAGAGCAGCAAATACCACACTTTAGCCAAGAAATATCTAAAAAGAGGCTTTGGTGGTGTACTTTCTTTTGAGATCAAAGGCGGAAGAGAGGCCGGTACTAAATTTGTAGATAACCTAAAGCTAGTGAGCCACTTAGCAAATGTGGGTGACTCCAAATCTTTGATTATTCATCCAGCAAGCACCACCCATTCTCAGCTCTCTGAATCCGAACAAATTTCTGCGGGCGTTACACCAGGCTCGCTTCGGGTTTCGGTAGGAATAGAACATATTGACGACATAAAAGCAGATTTTGAAAATGCTTTTGCGGTTTAAATTATTAATTTGTAGGTAAGTATTAAAAAAGGCTGGTTTTTCACAAACCAGCCTTTTTTCTTTTCATAAAGAACACCTAACCACCTGCATGATCGTTTTTACCATTGTATACCAGTATCAGCACCTACAGCCTCAATCTAAAGCAGAAACTTTCGCCATTTTGGAGATCAAATACTTTTTTCCAGTGGCAATTTCTTTGCAAAGTACCCTTGTCCTTCTCAACTCTTCTTTTTGAAATTTGCGTTTGTTAAATTCAAATAGCTTTCCAATTTGAATGTCTGAAAGATAAAAATGATCTCCTCCTTCATCAAACCATTGCAGTGCCTTTTGCAATTCATGGTCGGAACAAGACGAGGCTTTGGGGTTGACAAAATATTTTTCCAAAGCTTTCAATACAAAAGCAGGAAATACTTCGCTGGTCAACATGGGCTCTGCTACTGCAATAAACTCGTTTTTCCATTCATTCCCGTGCGGATCTACCCTTGATCCATATTTCAGTTGCGTGGAGAGATGTGCAACTTCATGCAAATAAGTGACCAAAAACGAAAATCGATTCAAATCCGCGTTCACGGTAATGGCATGAAGTTTGGTAGTAGGGTTGTAGCGGTAATCTCCCAAACGAGTTTGTCTTTTTTTGTTTATTTTGAAGTGAAATTTATGTTGATTCCACAACTGAAAGCAATATTCGACAGCAGCAACTGGGAAATATTGATAAAACACAGCTTTAGGATTTGACAGTTGTGGCATTGCTATTTTTAAACTTTAGAAATAAAAATAGGGCTTTACGACCCAGCGTTTTCCACAACAACAAAACTTGGTAATCAGGGTGCTGTTCTTGTGGCTCTGATCTCAAAATATATTCCAATTTGATCAAAAAGAGCTAAATTCAAATTTCACCACTAGACAGCCCAACTTTTAGCTGCAGAATTAAGTGGTTTTGGGAGCAACAATCACTTTGCAAACGTGTCGATAAATTTTATTTTTTGAAAGAAACTATCTCCGTTGGTGCCGCTAATACCAAAATACTTTAACATATTTACATCCACAGTTTCTTAGCAATTTCCTCCCCTCCAAGTTTCGGTTATTGTGCCAATAATATTTTTTTGATCTATCATTTCGGCACAATAGCAACCGCGTTTTTACAAAAAAATTTTTATTGTCGGCTCATCATCTACGATACTGAAATTTGCAACTTTGTCAGGAAATCAATGAAAACAGAAATAACCCGTGTATTCTTCATCTGCAATTCCTGTGTCGTCAGCCGATACAAAAGTCCTTTTGAATACTTGAAAGCTTCCAGTTACCATGGCTACACCCCCCCCAACCGTTTTTAAACTTGAAGTGTCGGTATTTAGATAAGAATAAAACGCTGACGAATCGTATATTTTATTCTCTAAAAATTTAGAATCTGCAATCGGACCTATTTTATCTTTTTTGCAGATGAGAAAAATAAACGAAATAAGTAGTAAACAATAGGATAATGACTTCTTTGATTCCAAATTTACTTCAATCAATCTGTTGCTGTGTGGTACGCTTTTGGTTTTATACTGGGCTTACATAGGCGGTTGACACGCCTAGTAAGGCAAATCTTGCTCAGCATCGCTATTTTGAAGTGCTAAACCTAACTACGACTTCCACTTGATGCTGCAGCCAATTGCTTTTGCCGATTTAGTAGTCACGGCCTTGCCTGCTTTCAATTCTTCTATGGCTTTTTCAAGAAATTTGTCTTTGGCAGATGTAGCATCTTGCGCATTATCATCTATTGCTCCTATGTACTCCACTGTAAATTTCTCTCCACTTTTCTTCAAAAGATATACATGTGGAGTGCGGGTCGCTCCGTACGTAATTGCAATCTTTTGTGTATCGTCATACAAATAAGGAAATTTAAAATTCTTTTCCTGCGCTCTTCGTTGCATGTTTTCGAAAGAATCGGCAGGCTCTTTGGTTACATCATTTGGATTTATAGCTACCACTGGAAAGCCTTTTGAAGCATACTTGCTGTTCAACGCCACTATTCTGTCTTCGTAAAGTACAGCAAAAGGACAATGGTTGCAGGTGAAAATCACAATGATTCCTTGTGCATCTTTAAAATCTTTTAGCGACACATCTTTCCCATCTACATTTTTTAAGCTAAAATCTGAGGCCACATCTCCAGGTTTATAGCCTTGGGCAAATAAATGGACTGAGGCAAATAGCAGAAGTGCGGCAAGTGTTGTTCCTACGTTTTTCATTGGTGGTTTGAATGTTTAGTGATTTAATATATTAAAGTTACAAATTAATTGATGTCAGCGAATACATCGATCTAAATAATAATTCAATGAGCAAGAAATTTAGATACTTCAGCCTAAAGATTCAAATCGCCAACACAATATTTTCATTTGCAACCACCATTACCACCAAACTTTGCAGTCTCAAAGAAATAGTTGTAAATTTTAACCAGCGCCTCAGTTGCTGCAAACAGAACAGCAATAAAAATTCAGAATGAAAAAAAGAAAAGTTGCGTACTTTTGAATATCAAATTCTAATCGAAGTACTTGTTTGAAATTTCAGCATGCTATCATTGTTATCGCTAGTTTATTGTTTTTCAAATCTTCATTTGCTCAAGATTTCAGCCAAATCGTTTCTAAAAAACTCAGATCTGGGTTCATCAATATTGATACAATAAGGAAAATTGACGTGGTAATTGTTCATTCGTCATACTGCCCCACTAAAACCGATAGCTTCGATTTGGCTTGTATTTTACAACTTTACAAAAAATATGATGTGTCGGCTCACTATATTATTGACAGAGCAGGAATTATATATTTACTGGTTGATGAGAAAAATATAGCATACCACGGAGGCAAAGGCACGATTCCGGATGGTGACAACAGGCCAAACACGCGCTCTATTGGTATAGAATTGATAAACACTGAAAAGTCGGCCTACACTGAATTGCAGTATCTGTCTTTGGCCTCGTTAGTAACAAAAATCAAATCACGATATGAAATAAAGTATGTATTGGGCCACAGCGACATTGCACCTAGTAGAAAAACGGACCCTTGGAATTTTGATTGGGTAAAGTTTGCATGCTTATCAGACTGAGAACAATCAATAAAAAGTATATTTACAACGATATGAGGCACTTTTTACATTAATTTCCAATTTATAATTCATCATCAATTAAATGCTCTACTACCTTTTCCAATATTTTAACCAACATTTCGACCTACCTGGAACCGGCATATTGAAATATATCTCATTCCGGGTTGCGTTGGCTACGTTGCTGTCTCTAACCATTTCGCTGGTATTAGGTAAGAAACTAATTGAAATGCTGAGAAAACTCCAGATTGGAGAAACGGTACGAGATTTAGGTTTAGAAGGGCAGCTACAGAAAAAAGGTACCCCTACCATGGGCGGCCTTATTATTATTGCGGCCATCGTAATTCCTGTTTTATTATTTGCCGAGCTCAATAATATATATATTATCCTATTGATTGTCAGCACATTGTGGATGGGAGCAGTTGGTTTTCTGGATGACTACATAAAAGTGTTTCTCAAAAACAAAGAAGGCTTACAAAGCACTTTTAAAGTTGTCGGACAAATAGGTCTGGGGCTCATTGTCGGATTGACCTTATTTTATCACAAAGACGTAGTAGTACGCGACTACCTTACCGCTCAAGATTATTGCAGCGACCCAATTCAGCAAGCCATGGGCTATGTTGATATTAAATCACTTACCACCACAATCCCTTTTATGAAAAACAATGAAATGGACTACAGCTCCATTTTTAGCTTTCTAGGTGAAAAGGGTTATGTAATTGGCTATACGCTGGTGGTTATTTTCATTATTACAGCTGTATCGAATGGGGCCAACATTACCGATGGAATAGATGGTTTAGCAGCTGGTTGCTCTGCCATTATTGGCCTCACGCTGGCCATTTTTGCCTATTTATCGGGCAATAAAATATTTGCCGACTATTTGAATATTATGTATATACCCTACTCGGGTGAGCTCGCTGTGTTTTGTGCTGCATTTGTGGGGGCGTGCGTAGGTTTTTTGTGGTACAATAGCTATCCGGCTCAAGTATTTATGGGCGATACAGGCAGCCTAATGCTGGGTGGTACTATTGCTGTGTTGGCATTGATAATCAGAAAGGAATTGCTGTTGCCGGTTCTGTGTGGGGTTTTCTTGATCGAAAATGTATCTGTAATGCTTCAAGTTGGCTATTTCAAATACCAAAAAAAGAAACACGGCATAGAACACGCTAGAGCAAATCGACTTTTTAAAATGTCGCCTTTGCATCACCATTACCAAAAAAGCGGATTTCACGAAGCAAAAATTGTGTCGCGGTTTTGGATTGTAGGTATTATGCTGGCCATATTGACATTGGCTACTTTGAAAATCAGGTAAAGGTTGCCTTTAAAATTGACCACTTTAAATGATTTGAAATCAATCTCAATCACCCTTTCTAGAGCTATACATCCAATTCGGGTCAATAAATGATGTCATTGGTCGAGCAGAAAGATTTGACTGTGCTACCTAAGAAGGTGAAAACGGATAATGAAATAATAGAAGTACACCAGAACTGGTTGAAAAATTTGCAGAAACAGCCTTGTAGATTTGTGGATCACATGCTCAAAATGAGCAACATGAAAATGGTGATTTAGAAATTTGAACAGATTTTTCAGGCGACAAATATCCGTGTCTTCTATTGCAATGCAACAAGGACTCAAATCAAAATTAGGAATAAAAATACATTTGCTACATACTAAGACTGGCATTAAACCTAGGCATAGAAAATACAATTTATACGATACATTTACCTTGTGAATCGCCATCTGGAATAGCTACCATTAGATATTTTGGAAGAAATTGATAATATATTTTCGGCAGTTGCTAATCAAGATTATTTATCTTTTGTCACCAATAATGAAAGGAGAATTCGGTAAATTTCCTTTATTGGTATGGGAGAAGCTTGGTCGATGCTTCCTACTGAATGAACCTGAAAGTATGCGTTTGTTAAATGGTAAAGATGTTAGAAACAAAATTTCGAATCATTAAGTAGGAACTGGTGTAAAACTGAATTGGAGCGAAATAACTGAAGAATTGGAGAGCCTAAAAAAAAACGTTAATTAGATGTAAAGACTTGAACATCCAACCATTAAAAATGAAGACTAAAATAGTAATATTAGGCGCAGGGGAAAGTGGAACTGGGGCAGCACTTTTAGCAAAACACCTTGATTTTGATGTGTTTGTATCTGACATGGGTACTATAGCCGATAAATATAAAGCAAAACTGCTTGGAGCTCAAATAGAATTTGAAGAAGGCAAGCATACCGAAGAGAGAATATTGTGCGGAAAAGAAATAATAAAAAGCCCTGGAATAGACCCTAAAAAGTCGGAGATCATTCAAAAAGCTAAGAAGCTTAAAATCAAAATTGTAGGTGAAATTGAGTTTGCGGGAAGGTATACCAATGCCAAAAAAATCTGCATTACGGGCACAGATGGAAAAACAACTACTACAATGTTAGTGCATCATTTCCTAAAAAAAGCAGGATTCGATGTGAAACTGGCCGGAAACATAGGCAACAGCTTTGCCGAGCAGGTGCTGTTGGAGATGCAAAATCTGCCAGAGATCGGAATCACTAAAGTCCCTTTCGCAGGTTTGGGCACTTTCTATGTGCTAGAACTTTCTTCTTTCATGCTCGATGATATGTACGAATTCAAAGCCGATATTGCCATTATTACCAACATCACAAAAGACCACCTCGATCGATACGATTACAAAATAGACAAATATGTAGATTCAAAATTTCGAATCATTCAAAACATGGATGAAAATGGCACCTTTATCTATGGCATTGATAGCGAATTGATAGAAGACAGACTTATAGATATTGACACCCCAACCACTGAGCTGCCGTTTAGCCTTTACCCTGATGAATTTGACGGTGCCTGTGGCGATGAACAAAGTGTTACCATTCAACTAGACGGCAAAGAGACTGAGATTGACCTCTCAAATTCGGTTTTGAAGGGCGATCACAATGTGTACAACACCATGGCAGCAGCACTCGCAACTATGAGACTGGGCGTAAAAAAGGAAACAATAGAAGAAGCATTGACTGATTTTGTGCCGGCTCCACATCGCATGCAAAATGCAGGATCAATCAATGGGATTCAGTTTATAAACGACAGTAAAGCCACTACCATCAACGCGGCAAAATATGCACTAAACACTTATAAATCAATTGTTTGGATCGCTGGAGGCGTAGATAAGGGGAATGATTATTCCCAACTTTTCGAGGTTGTGAGAGGCAGGGTAAAAGCTTTGATTTGCCTAGGAACAGACAATGAAAAACTCAAGAATTCTTTCAAATCCAAGATACCTGTTGTGTTAGAAACGCAAAGTATTGAAGATTGTATCAGGCTGGGCCTAGAACTCGGTTCGCCTCACGACACAGTACTTTTGAGCCCTTGTTGTGCTTCATTCGATTTGTTTAAAAATTATGAAGACCGAGGCAACCAATTTCTTAAAGCTGTAGAGCTAGCTAGCAAACAATGTGCCTCTCCCACATAATTGCCAGATTGCTACAAAAAAACAAAGCTCAATATGAGTTACATACTGAGCTTTTAGTTGCAGGCAATTAATAGAGATATATTAACTAGCTACACGCACATTTACTGCGTTTAGGCCTTTTTTACCTTCTTTAAGTTCGAAAGTAACATCGTCATTTTCACGGATACGGTCAACTAAGCCCGATACGTGCACGAAATACTCTTTGTCTGAACCTGATTCTTTTACGAAGCCAAAACCTTTCGTTTCATTAAAGAACTTTACTTTACCTTCTTTCATTATTATTGATTGTGATTATGATAAGGCACAATTTTACATCTAATAATTTATATATGCTAATAAATAAATTGTTAACAAACAAATAAAAAAGAAATTTTAAGTGCTCATGTAAATACTTTTTTAACTAAAAAGCCTTTTTGCACTGCAAAAAGGCTTTCGCTTTATTCAAACCACTTAATCGCACCAGTACATTAGTACCAGATTGAAGTCTTCTATGTTACTTAATTTTTGATAGCTCTCAAATTGCCAATTTTGGCCTGCAAGCTTTTTACGTCAAAACCTGATTCATTGTTCAGGCCAATTTGCATTGCCTTGATATACAAAGGCATAGCCTTTTCTGGCTGATTGCTCAGCACCAAATAATCGCCCTTAACTTCCAAATTGAAAGCCGTCTCCTTGATGCTTACAGATTTTTCGAGCCATTCCGATGCTTGCGTCAAATTGGTTTTTTTATCTACACAAATAGCCGCAGCCTGCGCCAAAGCTTTCCAATCGTCTGGAGTGGCATTTTCCACTATTTGTCTTGACTTTATTGTTGCCTTGTCATCATTGTGAGTGGCAAAACTTACGGTGCTTA
>Ga0163144_10002601_pt1 | contig 41463 bp, 42 predicted proteins | sample OliLak19BULKMAT1_FD_123175 | JGI IMG/M metagenome (GOLD analysis project Ga0163144, IMG submission 123175) | Freshwater microbial mat bacterial communities from Lake Vanda, McMurdo Dry Valleys, Antarctica - Oligotrophic Lake LV.19.BULKMAT1 | ecosystem: Environmental > Aquatic > Freshwater >...
AAAGGCGGAGGTTGGAGTTCAGCGAATACGGTCCTTTATGTTTCTGATCGTACAACCGCGGCGACGATCGACACAACGCGTGCAAGCACTTCCGGCGGACGGTTGTCCCGCACGTCCCCATAAGAGGGACACACGACGAAACCTAAATTATTTGGGCTAAGAGGCAAATTAATATAAGAATTTTTCTATAAATATATTTTAAATTTGATATATTTTGATACTGAGCCAACAGTTTTTCGTTTTAAGAATTAGCGATTTTTCTTTTTTGACGTGAAGAGACACGGATGCATGTTCATGTGACAAGTCCGCAGGGAGAGGCTAAGTTTTGGCTTGAACCCGTAATCAGGCTGGATCAGTTTTGGGGACTCAATGAAAAGCAACTCAATGAATGTCAAAAACTAATCGAGAAAAATTATGATCAAATTAAAAAATCGCGGAAAAAGCACTTTGCAAGTTGAGGTTCTTAACATTTCAATTCACGGCATTTGTCTTTATGTGAAAGGAGATGAATATTTTCTTCCCTACAAAGACTTCCTTTGGTTCCGTTATTCGCCACTTCCCAAAATTCAAGATGTCCAAATTATCCATATGCAACATCTTCATTGGCCGCAACTCGATATCGACTTAGAAGTTGACTCTCTAAAATCTGCCGAGCAGTACAAGCTTCTTTATATTTAAATTTAAGCGACATAAACCGGAGAAAATAAAATGAAAAAAATAAACACCTTGCTTGCTGTAATTCTTTTAGTGTGCGTTGGGAACGTATTTGCTCAAGGCAAACCATTGGCTGCAGTCGTGATGATCAAAGGGACGGCTCCTGATTCACCAATTACGGGGACAGTGAAGTTGAGTGAAAGCCCAGAAGGTCTTATCGTCGAAGCTGATCTGCAAAATATTCCTAATCCCGGCGAGCATGGTTTTCATATTCACGAAGTAGGAAATTGTGGTGAAATGGGAAAAGCCGCAGGCGGACATTTTAATCCTGACAAAGTCATGCACGGGATGCTCATGAAAGATGGTCCCGAGCACGCGCATGCCGGCGATATGGGCAATATCATCGTCGATGACAATGGTACCGCAAAATTAAAAGTCACTTTACCTGACGTTGGATTAGCAAATTGGCATTACAATATCGATGGACTTTCAATTATTTTACACGAAAAAGCCGATGACTTCGGTCAACCGACTGGCAATGCCGGCGGACGCATCGCGTGCGGTATCATTGAAATTAAAAAGTAGTGTCCTTGCGAGCTTCTGCGGAAGCGAAGCAATCTCCTCCAGTGAAGTAGATTGCTCCGTCACTTTCGGCTCCTCGCAATGACCCAATATATTATGTTCTCCATCCAAAATTCCATTTTGTTGGTCATCGATGTGCAGGGAAATCTCGCGCAGCGAATGCATCATGCGGAAAATTTAATTTCACGTATTACGCTTACTATAAAAGCCGCACAGATTCTCGAAATTCCAATTATTCACACCGAACAAGTCCCGCAAAAATTAGGCAAAACAACTCCTGCAATAGCCGAATTATTAAAAGATACTCCACCCATTGAAAAAAGTACCTTCAGCTGTTGGGAAAGTGACATGTTTGTAAAAAAACTATGTAGTCTAAAACGCCCACAAGTATTTGTCGTTGGTATCGAGGCCCACGTCTGCGTTTTTCAAACCGTTTCCGATCTTTTGAAAGCCAATTACAAAGTCCAGGTCGTCGTCGATGCCGTTTCCGCCCGAACTTTAGAAAATAAAAATACCGCTTTGCAACGTATGCATGATCTAGGCGCGATTTTGACTTCGACCGAGATGATGGCCACCGAGCTCATCCGCGGCGCGGAGCATAAAAATTTTAAAGACATTCTTTCGTTAATTAAGTAGGGGAGAATAACATTGCAAAGACCCGAGCATGGCCCTGAGCACAAAACTGTTGATGCCCTCCTCAACGAATCCCGCCTTTTTGTTCCTTCTGCAAATTTTATAAAACAAGCCCATATTAAAGACGATACATTGTTTCAACAGGCCCATAAAGATCGCTTTGCCTTTTGGGCAGAGTGGGCCGCGAAACTGGAATGGATGAAGCCGTGGACCACCATTTGTGATTGGAGCGATGCGCCATTTGCCAAATGGTTTGTCGGAGGCAAACTCAACGCTTGCGTCAATTGTGTTGATCGTCATATCAAAGCGGGTTTAGGGAACAAGCGCGCCATCATTTGGGTAGGTGAGAATGGCGACGAGCGTGTTCTCACATACAACGAAGTCTATAATGAAGTCAATCAATTAGCTAATGCCTTAAAAAATTTAGATGTTTGTAAGGGTGACCGTGTTGCAATTTATTTACCGATGATCCCGGAAGCGATCATCAGTATGCTGGCCTGCGCTCGCATTGGCGCAGTTCATACCGTTGTTTTTGGCGGATTTAGCGCTGAATCTTTACAAAGTCGAATTAATGATTGTGATGCCAAGCTTTTAATCACAGCCGACGGTGGTTTTCGCCGAGGCGCCATTATTCCCCTGAAAGAAACTTCCGACAAAGCCCTGCTCGACTGTCCGTCAATCCAAAATGTGATCGTCGTTAAACGGACCCAATCGTCAGTGGCCATGCAGCCAAGCCGTGACTATTGGTATCATGAGTTAATCGCAAAAGCTGATAAATTTTGCCAGCCCGAAGAAATGGATTCTGAAGATCTCCTATTTATCCTTTACACGTCGGGAACGACCGGAAAACCCAAAGGGATCGTTCACACGACCGGCGGCTATATGACAGGAGTTTTCGCGACAACTAAATGGGTTTTTGATCTTCAAGACAAAGATATTTTTTGGTGCACCGCTGACGTCGGATGGGTCACCGGTCACAGTTATATTGTTTATGGGCCGATGGCGAATGCCGCAACGCAAGTGATCTATGAAGGGTCTCCTGATTTTCCAGAGCGGAATCGTTTTTGGAAAATTATTGCCGAACACAAGGTTAGTATTTTTTATACCGCACCGACAGCAATTCGTTCGTTTATGAAATGGGGAAGACAATGGCCCAACGGATGCGATCTTTCAAGTTTGCGTTTACTGGGAAGTGTCGGTGAGCCGATAAACCCCGAGGCTTGGGTTTGGTATTATGAACAGATTGGTGGAAGTCAATGTCCTATTGTTGACACGTGGTGGCAAACGGAGACTGGCGCAATTATGATCGCCCCGTTTCCGGCTATTACAAATTTGAAACCCGGTTCGGCGACAAAACCTCTCCCCGGAATTGATGTCAAAATTGTTGATGAAAATTGCCAAGAAATCAAAGAAGGCGGCGGTTTTCTTGTTTTAACCAGCCCGTGGCCTTCGATGTTGCGCGGAATTTATCGCGATCCAGAACGCTTTAAGAAAACCTATTGGCCGTTAGGCTCCCCAAATGGGGAAAACAAATGGCCAGGAAATATTTATTTTACGGGCGACGGTGCGAAGAAAGATCAAGAAGGTTATCTGTGGCTCTTAGGACGGGTCGATGACATTATGCTTGTTGCAGGACATAATATTGCCACGATGGAAGTCGAGAGTGCTTTGGTCGATCATCATCTGGTTGCAGAAGCCGCCGTCATCGGAGCGACGGATGATATTAAGGGACAGGCCATTGTCGCATTCGTGACACTCAAAGAAAGTCATTCAGCACTGGCCGACATTGAAAATATTTTAAAGCAACATGTTGCGGAAAAAATTGGGGCAATAGCACGGCCCCGGCAAATTATTTTTACCGCCGATCTTCCCAAAACCCGCAGTGGCAAAATCATGCGCCGACTTTTACGCGATGTAGCCGAAGGCCGTGCGCTCGGCGATGTCACGACTCTGGCCGATGCCAGCGTCGTGGCCATGCTCAAAGATAAATACGCTGATACAGAAGGGTAGAAATCCCCCAGCTCTTTAAACAAAGAGTGGAATTATGTTATGGACCATGATCAACTGCAATATTTAGCCAAAGAGTTTGCGAAACTTATTAAACGAGCGCAACGTATCGCAGTTTTGACCGGTGCCGGTATCTCAACGAATGCGGGGATTCCTGACTTTCGTGGTCCGCGCGGCCTGTACGTCACCCGTCAATATGACCCGGAAAAAGTTTTTGATCTCGCATATTTTATCAAAGACCCAAAACCATTTTATGAATTCGCCCGTGACTTTATCGCTTTAGAAGAGAGCATTAAACCAACACCCACACATCTTTTTCTCGCAAAACTGGAAAAACTTGGTAAACTTAGCGGCATCGTGACACAAAATATCGATTCTCTCCATCAACGTGCGGGTTCACACAATGTTTATGAACTGCATGGCAGTTTTGAAATGAGCCACTGTCTGGAATGTCAAAATGAATTTCCTTTCAGTGTCCTCAAGGACAGGATACCGACAGAAATTGTGCCATTATGTGATTGCGGCGGACTCATTAAACCAGACATCGTTTTCTTTGGCGAAGATGTGAAACATTTTGCTGCGGCTGTTGATCTGGCGACGGCCTCCGATTTGTTTCTCGTTATCGGGACATCATGCGTCGTGCAGCCTGCGGCACAAATCCCGTCCTATGCTTCCGGCGACATTGTCATCATCAATAAAGGTGATGTTGAGCTCCGGCTTTACAATATTACTTTAAAAGTCAATCTCGACGCCGACGAATTTATCGAGCAGGTTAATTTTTATGGTGTGACGTCTTAGGAGACCGTATGCAAAAAAACATAAACTTACTGCTGGTCATGATTTTTATCTGTATCGCCGATGTTCATGCCGACGAATTTCCGGTCGATAAAATCAAACTGCCGCCCGGATTTAAGATCGAAGTCTTTGCCTCTGGCATGGACAATCCGCGTTCTTTAAATGTTTCTCCCAACGGGACTATTTTTATCGGAACTAGAACAGGCGGGGGGAAAGTCTACGCAATTCCGATCATTAAAGAAAACGGACAATTAAAAGCAGGAAAAATTTATACACTAGCCACCGGATTGAATTCACCCAATGGCGTCGCTTTTAAAGACGGTGCCCTTTATGTGGCCGAGATCAACCGTGTCATCCGCTTCGATAAAATCGAAGAAAATCTCGCCAATCCGCTCAAACCGGTGATCATCAGTCAGAATTTCCCGTCTGATACTTGGCATGGCTGGAAGTTTATCCGTTTCGGGCCGGATAGCAAACTTTATGTACCAGTGGGCGCTCCCTGTAATGTTTGTGAAAAAGACGATTTGCGGTATGCCACCATTATGCGCATGGATTCTGACGGTAAAAATTTAAAAGTTTTCAGCCGCGGTATCCGTAACACGGTGGGCTTTGATTGGGACCCGACGACCGGTGAACTTTGGTTTACCGATAACGGCCGGGATAATTTGGGTGACGATTATCCGCCTGATGAGCTCAATCATGCGCCAAAGTCGGGAATGCACTTTGGGTTTCCGTACTGCCATGGGAAAAATATTCCTGACCCAAAGTTTGGCGCAGAGGATTCCTGTGCCACACATACACCGCCGGCGCAAGAACTAGACGCGCACGTTGCGTCCTTAGGAATGCGCTTTTATACCGGAAAAATGTTTCCGGACCAATATCGCAACCAAATTTTCATCGCTGAACATGGTTCATGGAACCGCACCGAGAAAAACGGCTACCGCATTACGCTCGTTACAATCAAAGATAATGCGAGTATCAGTTATGCACCATTCGCCACCGGGTGGTGGGACGGCGAAAAACTTTGGGGACGTCCGGTCGATCTCGAAATCCTCGAAGACGGCTCCATGATAATATCCGATGACAATTCTGGTAATCTTTACCGGATTTATTATGAAAATAATTAAAGTCGCATGTGACAATACCAACCCTTGTGCTATAATCCACAATTATGTCTAAAACAACTTCTTATTTTCAAACATCAATCGGACGCAAACAGACTGTCGCCATAACCGGACTGCTCTTGATTTTGTACTTAATAGCCCATTTAGCAGGAAATCTGCTTATCTTTGCTGGGCCCAATGTTTTTAATGGGTACGCCGGTTTTCTAAAGAGTCTTCGTCCGGGTCTTTATGTAATCGAAGTCCTTCTCGCACTCATTTTTCTTATCCATATTTTCTTCACCTATATGCTTGTCGTCGACAATGTCCGGGCCCGTCCTAAAAGATATCGAATCAATTCTCAAAAATCGGAACGTTCTTTTGCCACACAAATCATGCCGTTTACCGGGACGATTATTTTAGCGTTTCTTTTTTATCATCTTTGGGATTTCACTTTTACTCCCCACGATGGCGCACAAAGCATTTTGCCCGACGGGAAAAACTACGGACTTTACGGACTCGTTTATAATGCCTTTTCCGATCCGCTGCACAGCACCTTTTATATTATTGCGATGATGTGTGTCGGTTTTCATTTAAGCCATGGGATTGAAAGCTGCTGCCAAACATATGGCCTTGCCAACTCTAAATATATGCCGACCATCCGCATGTTTAGCCAAACGTTCGGGGTGCTCGTTGGCTGGGGCTTCAGTATGATCCCGATTTACATTCTTGTTAAAAATTTAAGCGGTAGCTAGAATATGCTTGACGCCAAAATTCCAGCCGGTCCTCTAAAAGAAAAATGGGCCAATCATAAACTGCACTTAAAGTTGGTCAATCCGGCTAATAAGCGTAAATATCAGATCATTGTCGTCGGTACCGGCTTAGCCGGGAGTTCTGCGGCCGCGACCTTGGCGGAGTTGGGCTACCGGGTTAAAGTTTTCTGCATTCAGGACAGCCCGCGCCGCGCTCACAGCATTGCCGCGCAGGGTGGAATCAATGCGGCAAAGAATTATGCCAATGACGGTGACAGTATTGAACGTCTTTTTTATGACACAATTAAGGGCGGTGATTTCCGTTCCCGGGAAGCCAATGTTTATCGTCTAGCGGAAGTTAGCAATAACATCATTGATCATTGCGTCGCGCAAGGCGTACCGTTTGCCCGCGAATACAGCGGTTATCTCGACAATCGTTCCTTTGGCGGCGCGCAGGTTTCACGGACCTTTTATGCCCGCGGTCAAACCGGCCAGCAATTGCTTCTTGGAGCCTACAGCGCTCTAATGAAAGAAGTGGCCCGCGATAACATCCAGCTTTTTCCACGAAGTGAAATGCTCGATGTCGTCACCATCGACGGGGCAGCAAAAGGAATTATTACCAGAAATTTAATCACCGGTAAAATAGAGTCGCATTCTGCGGATGCCGTTATTATGGCGACCGGCGGATATTCCTCAGTTTATTATCTTTCGACCAATGCCAAAGCCTGTAACGCGACCGCGATTTGGCGCGCTCATAAACGGGGCGCCTACATGGCCAATCCGTGCTTCACGCAAATCCATCCGACCTGTATTCCCGTTCATGGCGAGTATCAGTCAAAATTGACCCTGATGAGTGAAGGCTTACGCAATGATGGACGCGTGTGGGTCCCGAAGAATGTCAACGATAAACGCGATCCCAGCAAAATCCAACTGTCGGAGCGCGATTATTTCCTGGAAAGAAAATATCCCACCTTCGGCAATCTCGTGCCGCGCGATATTGCGTCACGCAGCGCCAAAGAAATATGCGATTCCGGCCTCGGGGTCGGACAAAGCGGAATGGCCGTTTATCTGGATTTGACCGATGCTATCAAGCGCATAGGAAAAGAAAAGATCGCGGAACGTTATGGCAACCTTTTTGAAATGTATGAAAAGATTTCTGGGGATAATCCGTACGAAACCCCGATGATGATTTATCCCGCACCACATTACACGATGGGTGGTCTGTGGGTCGATTACAATTTGATGAGTACCATCAACGGACTTTTTGTCATTGGAGAAGCGAATTTTTCTGATCATGGGGCCAATCGCCTTGGGGCCAGTGCTTTGATGCAAGGATTAGCGGACGGTTACTTTGTCATTCCGTATACCATCGGCGATTACTTGGCGCAGAACAATCCAATCGAAATGGATTTGACGACGTTCCCGGCTTTCCGCGAAGCGGAAGGACAAGTCGTGCAAAAAGTCTCGCGCTTATTAGGTTCCAAAGGCAAACGCACTGCAGATGATTTTCATAAACAATTAGGCAAACTGCTTTGGGACAAATGCGGCATGACCCGCACCGAAAGTGGCTTACGCGAAGCCCTAAATCAAATCCCGTCCATACGGCAAGAATTCTGGGAGAATGTCAATGTCCCCGGCAGTGGAGAAGATCTCAATCAAAGCCTCGAAAAAGCCGGCCGCGTTGCCGATTATCTCGAATTTGCTGAATTATTTGTCACCGACGCCCTGAATCGCAAAGAATCCTGTGGCGGCCATTTCCGTGAAGAATACCAGACTCCGGAAGGCGAAGCCAAACGCGACGACGAAAATTACTGTTATGTCGCGGCTTGGGAGTTTCAGGAGAATGCCGAGCCGATCCTCCATAAAGAGCCCTTAAAATTTGAAAGTGTTAACTTAACCCAGCGCAGTTACAAATAGCCTATGGAAAAGAAATTAAACTTAAAGCTTATGATTTGGCGACAAAGCGGTCCGAAAAGCAACGGCCAATTTGAAACTTATAAAGTCAAAGATATTGACGTTTCAATGTCTTTTTTGGAAATGCTTGACGTACTTAATGAAACCTTGACTAAAGAAGGCCAGGAACCGGTCGCATTTGATCATGATTGTCGCGAAGGTATTTGCGGGACCTGTGGGGCGATGGTCAACGGCAAAGCGCACGGGAAACTCAAAGGGACGACCCTTTGCCAGCTGCACATGCGTCATTTTGAAAATAATGAAACCATCGTCATCGAACCGTGGCGGGCCAAAGGTTTTCCGGTCATTAAAGATCTCGTGGTCGACCGCAGCGCTTTTGACCGCATTATTTCTTCCGGCGGTTATATTTCTGCTAAAACCGGTTCCGCTCCCGACGCCAACGCGATCCCGATTCCTAAAGAAAATGTCGAACAATCCATGGATGCCGCCGCCTGTATCGGTTGCGGGGCTTGCGTTGCCGCGTGTCCGAATGCCGCCGCGATGTTATTTGTTGGTGCCAAAATCAGCCATTTAGCACTATTGCCGCAAGGAAAAGTCGAAAGCAAGACCCGTACCAGCAATATGGTCCGCCAAATGGATAAAGAAGGTTTTGGAAATTGCTCAAACGAATATGAATGCGAAGCGTCCTGTCCTAAAGGCATCAGCGTCTCTACCATCGCCGATATGAATCGCGAATTTCTTTTCTCCAAAACACCCCCGAAATCCTGATTCCGAGCCCAAAGCGGACTTCCTTTTTATCCTCATTTGTGTTAGCATGTGGCTTTCAAAACCCAAAGATAAATATGCACATCGACAAATCCACCATACTCAAATTTGATCGGCCGGGGCCACGTTATACGAGTTATCCGACGGCACCGGAATGGTCGACAGACATTCAGGCGTCCGTTTATCACACGAAACTCCGCCAATTCGGCAAAACTGATAAGACCCTCTCACTTTATGTCCATATCCCGTTTTGTGAGTCCTTGTGCTACTTTTGCGGTTGTACCATGATCGTGCGCAAGAGTGAAGAGCGTTACGGTGATGAATATCTCGACTATTTAGAAAAGGAAATCGATTTAATCGCCGCCAGTATTGACCGCAGAACAACAGTCCGCCAGCTGCATTGGGGCGGAGGGACGCCGTCATTTTTAAGCGAAGCACAAATGACGCGTTTATTTAAAAAGATCAACAATACTTTTAATATCGATTTTTCCGGTGAAATCGCGATCGAAATTGATCCCCGCCGCGTCACTCAAAGCAAAATACAGACTTTACGGAAGCTAGGCTTTAACCGTGTTTCCATCGGTTTACAGGACTTTGATCTGGTGGTTCAGGAGCACGTTAACCGCGTCCAACCGCTTGAAATGGTCCAATCGTTTAATAATTGGTGCCGCGAAGCCAAATTTAAATCGATCAATTTTGATTTGATATACGGGATGCCTTACCAGACCCGTGAATCGTTTGCCAAGACGGTCAAAGATGTTTTGTCGTTACGGCCTGACCGGATCGCGCTCTATAGCTTCGCTTACGTTCCGTGGCTAAAGAAGCATCAGACCAAACTTGATGAGAAGAAAATGCCGTCGACAGATGAAAAATTGGAAATCTTTCTCGATAGCCGTGAATCCTTTTTGCAAAACGGTTACGACGCGATCGCAATGGACCATTTTGCCCTGAAAGATGATGAATTGAGTAAAGCTTTCCGCGCCGGGACACTGCACCGGAACTTTATGGGTTACACCGTCAAACCGGCGGATGAATATATCGGGATAGGGACTTCGGCCATCGGTTTTCTGGAAAAAACGTTCTTCCAAAATTACAAAACAATTGGAGAGTATTACCGTTTTATCACTCACGGGGAGCTGCCAGTTGAACGCGGTAAGGAATTAACCGCCGATGACAATATTCGCCAATGGGTGATAAAGTCGCTGATTTGCCAGTTTGCCATTGATAAGAAGGCCTTTACAAAAGAATTTGGAACGAATTTTGATAATTATTTTACGATGGAAAAAGTACATTTACAGAAATGCGATACCGACGGGCTCATTGAGCTTAGAGGCGAGAGCATTGTTGTGACGGATTTAGGCAAAATTTTTGTCCGTAATATTTGTATGGGCTTTGACTGGTACTTGCGTCAGGAAAAAAGCCATCAACGTTTTTCTAGAACTGTGTAACGGGTCCTGCCGCTGCGGGACTCTACCGTCCTCGCAAACTGCGGGCGGTAGAGAACTCCCCTCCGCGTCACCCGTTCGATAGGTTATATGTCACTTATATTAGAGGCCTTCAAAGGAAAAAACAAAACGATCCCGGTCTGGTTTATGCGGCAGGCGGGACGCTTTTTACCGCAATACCGTGAAATCCGCAAGAATCATACCCTTGACGAGATGTTCCGCGATCCGGCCACCGTCGCGCAAGTGACGTGTTTGCCGGTCGACACTCTTAAAGTTGACGCGGCCATTCTTTTTGCCGATATTCTCACATTGCCGATGCATCTGGGATTTAAAATCACCTTTGACCCGCAGCATGGTCCCGTAATCGCAAATCCTTTTATAGCGCCGTCCGACTTTAAAAAACTGCACGATCTTGATGATGTTCCGCATTTGCGAAAAGCCATTCCGATGATTAATGAATCATTGCCAGGACACATCCCGCTCATCGGTTTTGCCGGCGCCCCGTTCACAGTCCTCTGCTATTTAATCGAAGGTGGGTCGTCGACCAATTTCCGTAAAGTGTTTAAATTTATGGCGGAGAATCCAAAAGAATTTTATCGGCTGATGAACTTTTTGACCACCAATACGATCACTTACTTAAATTTACAAAAAAGCGCCGGTATTAGAATCTTTCAACTCTTTGATTCATGGGGCGGAATTTTGCGTAAAGAGGATTATGAACAATACCTTCTGCCGCACGTTCAACGCATCTTTAATGAAGTTGATTTGCCATCGATATATTATTTAAAGAACTGTGCGCATCTGATCGAAGCCATGGATCTTTGCCGTAGCGACTTTCTTTCCGTGTGCGAAACCGTCGATCTTGGCACGAACTCGATCTTAAAAAAGAGCAAGAAGGGGATTCAGGGAAATTTATTTCAGGGCCTTTTATACGCCGATGACAAAACACTCGAGAAAGAAGTCCGTAAGATTTTGAAAGATTCTAAACAATTTAAAAAATACATTTTTAACCTCAGTCACGGCATCCAGCCCGACGTACCGGTCGAAAAAGTCAAATTGGTCGTTGAGCTGGTGCACTCAGTGAAACGTAGCTTATGAGCAAGAACATAATTATTGTCGGCGGAGGGATTAGCGGCCTTACGCTTTTACACCATCTCCGGGTGAAATACCGTTCACGCCCTGATATTGTCGTGAAACTCTTTGAAAAAGAGTCCACTACTGGCGGCACGATCCGCACCATCCAGCAAAATGGTTTTCAATACGAAACCGGGCCCAACGGATTTCTTGATTCCAAAGCTTCCACAATTGAACTCGTCAAGGAACTCGGCCTAATCGACGAGCTGATCATGGCCAGTCCGGTGACAAAAAAACGCTACATCTGCGCGCATGACCAATTGTTTTCCGTCCCCAAGGATCCGCTTTCCTTTTCGCTGTTTCCTTTATTAGAACCTGCGCAAAAATGGCGCGTTTTTAAAGATTTCTTTATTGCTAAGGGCCATGATCCCGATGAGACCGTCTATGAATTTGGTTCGAGACGGTTCGGGGAAGGGTTTACTAACGTCTTTGTCGATGCCATGGTCAGCGGGATTTTCGGCGGAGACATACATGAATTAAATCTTAAATCGGCTTTTCCTAAAATTTACGACCTTGAACAAGCCCATGGTTCCATCTTTAAAGGATTGTTTAAGAAACGTCGTAAACCGGGGAAGTTGTGCTCTTTTAAAAATGGAATGAACCAACTGATTGAAGCGATCTCCACAAAATATGCGGATTCCATTTTTTGCCGGACCGTTGTCACCAGTGTAGCTCCAAAAGCGGACGGTTTTCTCCTCAAAACCGGGGATCAGGACCATTTCGCCGACGAATTGATTCTCTGCGTCCCGGCTTTTGTTGCTGCTGATGTTATCAGGGATTTTGATCTCACCCTCGCCGCGCGGCTTAAAAATATTTCCTACGCGCCGATTGTCATTGTGGGTTTAGGCTATCCCAACGAACAGTGCACGCAAGTCCCTAAAGGATTCGGTTATTTACGGACCAGTGATAAAAATAGAGAAGCTTTGGGGGTCCTTTTTAGCAGTCAAATCTTTCCTGGCCGTTCTTCGGCGCGTAAGTCGTTATTTCAAGTTATGCTCGGCGGTGCCCGACATCACGCGACCATCGCCAAAAATGAAGGCGATCTTTTTGCGGCCGCTGAAAATGAAATCGAAACGGTTTTGGGCGTTTCTGGAAAACCGGTCGACCGCTTTTTATTACGCTGGACCAAAGCGATCCCGCAATATAACCGCAGCTACCCGCAGACTATGGCCGCTATCGAAGGGAAGCTGGAGGAGTATCCGCATTTGCATCTTTTGGCGAACTATCGCGGTGGGATCGCGGTTAACGATTGCACGGCCAACGCCAAAACTTTATCCGAAAATATCCATATTGATTAGATTTAACAATTTTGCTATCATCAAAGCCACTATGAAAAAAATATTTTATCTTTTTAGTATTTGTTTTGTCTTGTGTTCTTGTGAAAAGGCCAATACCCCGCGCATGTATTTGGAAGAAACCGTGGAACCCGCACAAACGACCCCCGATAATACAGGTGACATGACGATGATTAATAGTGAAAGTGATCCTCACGCCGGATTTTCCAAAGAGCAATTGGCCGCGATGCTTAAGGAAAATGGTGCCGGAGGGCAGAGCAATAGCCCCGTGACCTGGACAGTTCCAACGGGATGGGAAGAGAAAGCCGCCAGCGGCATGCGTATCGCTACCTTTGCCGCCAAAGATGATCGGGCCGCGATCGACTGCTCCATTGTCACCTTAGGAAGCGGAGCTGGTGGGTTATCCGCCAATATTATCCGCTGGTTAGGACAACTCTACATAACCGTTCCTCCGGAAAAAGAACTAACCTCCTTCGTCGAAAACCTTGAAAAAATTTCATTACCTGGCGGTTTGACCAGCCTTGTGGTCGATTTCTCATCGTTTCAAAAGGACGTCGCGTCGGAATCACCAAGTATGTTAGCCGCGATTATTGATACCCCACAACAGCGAATTTTTGTCAAAATGACCGGCAGCAAAGCCAATATAGCAAAACATTCGGCGTCCTTTAAGTCCCTCGTGCAATCTATGGAATTCCATTAAGCCAATGACCAAAATATTTAAAAAGCTTCGCAGTAATAAAGTCATTCTCTTTCTCGCCTCACTAAAGATCGCTGTGCTGGGATTGCTCTTTTTGTTCATTCTGACATTTTGGGGGACCATCGCACAGGTCCAAAACGGTTTGTTTGCGTCGCAAGAACGTTACTTTAGTTCTTTTTATTTCCTCGCCGCTGGGTTTATACCCTTTCCCGGCGCGCAGCTCGTCCTTTGGGTGCTTTTTGTAAATTTAATGTGCGCCTTTTTCACGCGCATTATTTTCTCAAGTGAGAAGTTGGGACTAATAGTTGTCCACCTCGGCTTAATTCTTTTTCTGGTCACCGCCTTTGTTACGCTGCATGTGGCCAAGGAATCGCATCTGACCTTGCGAGAAGGAGAGTCTTCAAACGTGAGCCGTTCCTACGCTGACTGGGAAGTTGCCGTCTGGCCGGCAACAAAAGCACCGACCAAAACCGTCCTGGCCCTCGATATCAAAGATATCAAAGTGAATAAATATCTTTCTTTCCATGAACTCAACTTAAATTTTGTTGTCAAAGAATATTATCCTAACGCGCAGGCTTTTACATCACCACGCGGAGCGGCCGGAATCAAAGAAAAATATTTGAATGCCTCAGGGATCAATGTTCTCAAGCCTAAGCCGCTCGATAAAGAACGCGAAAAAAATGTGGCCGGTATTATTTTGGAACAAAAAGGACAGCTGCCCGTTTTGTTATTCGGACTAGAAGATGAACCGACGAAAATCCGGGTTGAGGATAAAGAATTTTTTATAACTTTACGTCATCATCGCCATCCACTCCCAATCACCGTCAAACTCATCGATTTTATGATGGACAAACATCCCGGGACCGAAGTTGCGCGCAGTTTTAGAAGTAAAGTCGAGATCGAACACGATGGGTTAAGGCGCGAGACTGTGATCTCCATGAATGAACCACTCCGGTTTAAAGACTACACCTTTTATCAAGCCTCTTACCAAATTGACGCGATGGGACGGGAAGGGTCGACGCTAGCGGTGGTTAAAAACGGAGGACAATTGCTGCCGTATATCGCGACCTTCGTAACATTTTTTGGGTTAGCGTATCACTTTCTAGTTGCAGCTTTTAAATTTCAAAGACGACGCAAATGAAAAACAAAACTATCATCATATTTCTTTTGACCTTTCTCCTTATCGGAAGCGGATGGGCGCTCGCGGCCGAGAAAAAGGAACCCCAGCAAAATCCGCAGTTAAAAAACGTCCAGGCTCTTCGCCGCATTCCCATTCTCGACGAAGGACGCATCAAGCCACTGGATACTTATGCACGTACGATATTGCTGCAATTTTCCGGCAAAAGAACTTTTGACCGAAAACCGGCGATCAATTGGCTGGCAAAAATAGTCTTTACTCCCTGGGAGACACTAGAGGACAAAGTTTTCCTAATCAACAGTCCGGAAATTCCCGCCGCGCTCAATGTGGCGGTAGAAGAACATCGCCGTTATAGTTTTTCCGAACTCGAAAAAGGTCTGGCCAAATTGCGCGAACTCGCGGTCGCGGCCAATGCTATCGACCAAAAAGAACGCAATGTAGTCGAACAAGAAATTTTGCGTGTTTATAACAACGTCAATTTGTATTTGAATTTACGGACAGCTTTTTCCTTTACCATTGCGCATCCGGATTTCTCCATTGAAAATTCTTCTGTTAAAGCCGTGCTCGATTTCCCGAATTCGCGAAACCATTACAGCTTTCTTGATATCGCTTTGAACGCCGACCAAATCAATGAAGAAACACAAGAACTGCAGAAAAAGAAATCCGATGTGTGGAGCCCGGACGAAAAAGAATTCATGCGCTTATTAAAAAATCTTTACCAATGGTCGCTCAATTCTTCTGACGGCGGAACAGGGCTGACGATCATGCCGTCGCTTAATCCAGACAACGAAATCTGGCTAAGCCCGTGGGAGACCGCCCGACACAACTTTTCGCACCCCGCGATCCGCCAAGAACTGGGACTGATTCAAAAAATGGCCGACTCCTATCGTAGCGATTCGCAACTTGACTTTGATATTGCCACCAAATCATTAAATCTTACGATTTCCAAGCGTATCCCGCAAACGCAGACAGCGAGCTACAAACGACTTCCGCTCGAAGTTCTTTACAATCAAAATAATTTATTTCTCACTTCTTGGATTTTCTATATTTTGACTTTTTTTACTTTTCTTTTCTCATTGGTCTGGCCACGTCCGATTTTGCACAAAGTCGGCTTCACACTCTTGATCCTGGGCTTTATTCCCCACGTTCTTGCGTTGATCATGCGCGTCGTGATTATGTCCCGTCCGCCGGTCACCAATCTTTATGAAACATTTATTTTTGTCGGTGTTGTCAGCGTGTTGTTAAGTATGCTCGCGGAAGTCTTTAATAAGAAATGGTTAGGAATTGTCGTCGGCAGTATTTGCGGGTTTGCCTGTCTGGCCATCGCGGATAAATTCAGCGCAGAAGGGGACACGCTAAAAATGCTCGTGGCGGTTCTAAACTCCAACTTTTGGCTGAGTACCCACGTCTTAACGATCACGATCGGTTATGCGGGTTGTTCCGTCGCCGGTATTATGGGGCACGTTTATATTCTGCAGGCTTTGTTCAAACGCACGAAAGCGGAGGTCCTTAACTCGACGTATCAGTTTATCTTGGGAACTTTAGGATTCGGTCTGACTGCGGCCTTTCTCGGGACCATGCTCGGCGGAATCTGGGCGGACCAATCGTGGGGACGGTTCTGGGGTTGGGACCCGAAAGAAAACGGGGCGCTATTGATCGTTCTTTGGAGTGCGATTATTTTTCATTCTAAACTTGGTCGATTAATCAAACCGCTCGGCGTTGCTGTCGGAGCGGCCTTGGGACTGATTGTCGTGATGTGGGCCTGGTTAGGGGTGAATTTGCTCAGTATCGGTCTGCATTCCTACGGCTTCACTTCGGGTTTAGTCACGAATTTAGGAATCTACTTTATTTGCGAAGTCATTTTTCTGACGGTGAGTCTTATCGTTTTGCACAAACGTGGGATACATGTTTAATATCGGTGGAAGCGAATTAATTTTGATTTTCGGCGCGATTTTTTTACTCTTTGGCCCGGAATCGCTGCCTAAAATCGCCCGCAAGATAGGACTGATTTTGGCCGAATTAAAGAAAAGCATCGAGGATATGTCAAAAGATGTAAAAAAAGATCTTTAAATCGATCGCGAACAGTAAAAAAAGGGCAGATCATTTTTAAAATGAATCTGCTCTTTTTATTTATTGTGTAATATTAGAATTTATACTTTAAACCAGCGATAAATTGTCCATCGGTCTTCTTTTTACCTGTTGCTGGTTGGGAATTATAATCCATAATATATTTCAACTCTAAATCTACATTTTCCCTTAATGGATTTGAAAATGTAGTTTCCGAGCGAAGCAAAACACCAGAATCACTTTTTAATCCCGGATAAACAGTCAAATCCTCAGAAATAAATGCTTTCTCGAAAATTTGCTTTTTTGCAAAAGTATGCAAAATTGCGGTCAAAGCTTCATCATCAGCAGCTTTATTAACACGATGACGGGTGATGCGATAACCTAACCCCGCGTCCACGTCCCAAGTCCAGTCATCCGTTTTTACGATATGGTAACCCAAACCGGTGCTGGGGGTAATACGGTAATCAATGTCGGAAAAATAATCATGATCGACATAAACTTGCGTAAAGCTAAACAAATTGTCATCTTGTCCGAAATCATGTGAATACTTTGCTAAAGCGTCCCATTTTTGCCCATCCATCATTTTATTTGATTCTGAATAGGTCATGCTGCCTTTGAGCAAGAACTGCGATTTATCGAACCTTTTTAGTGCACTTGCACTTAAGTTGGCAGAAGATTTTTGCGTGTTACCGGTGGTTTTGCTATAACCGGCAAAAACATCGCCGCTCCAGCCTGACCAAATTCCGGTTTGTTCAGGGGCGACATCTTCGGCACGAACCGTGGTTGCCATCATGGCAAGAATTAAAAATAAACTTAAACCTGTCACTAAAAAGACTTTTGTTTTCGACATTTGAAATTCCCCCAATATCATTTAATAATTATTTTGTGGTTGTTGTTGTGGTGGTGGTGGTGGTGTTTCCTTTAAGATGATTCATTGCTTTGACAACGATAAAAAGCGAAAACGCAACGATGATAAAATTGATCAGTTTGTTAATAAACAAGCCGTATTTAATTGAGACAGCAGGTGTAGTCCCAACGGCTTCTTTAAGAACAATCTCCAGATTTGCAAAATCCACCCCACCAATGATATAGCCTAAGGGCGGCATAATAATATCGGATACCATGGAAGTGACAATACCACCGAACGCGGCACCAATCACAATACCAACCGCCATATCCACGGCATTTCCTTTAACAGCAAATTCTTTAAACTCACTGACAATAGACACGCTTACCTCCTTGATGCTGGTTTAACAGGAATTCTTCTAATTTAACAATTATTAAGTCGGAATTTTAACATTCTTTATAAAAAGCACAATCATGTATTTGTTTAGGGTTGCGGGGAAGGATTAAAACCTTTGTTTTTAAGCGGCGGAAAGCGGGAGACCGGAGGGGTGTTGTAACCGAGAATTTGTGTAATCGTAACGAACTTAGGGCGAGAGTCCAACAACTTGTCTTCTTTAACGATATGTACATAGGAATTTTTCATTTTCTGGTCGATCGCTGTTCTGGGAATATTGTCCTGCCACGAAACCAGGGCATTCCAGTATCCGACCGCTTTACCTTTTTCTTGCGGCTCACCATTATTTTTCATCGTGGCTATTTGATGCAAAGGGACTTCGTTGAGAATGCGTTTGATCCAATATTCGGAATGCTCGACGTCATCTAATTCCTGATAGATCATGGCTAACGCCCACATACTGACAGCAATTTCATTGAGCAGAGGGTAGCGCCAAATCGCTTTTTCGGAAGCCGCGTTTTCCGGGTTAAAATCGGCAGTCTTGCCCCATTGATACGAAACCAGTCCACCGACTTCACGCTCTTTCAAAGAATTTTCTCTTTGCGCGAGCTTGATCCAAACCGGATTTTCGACCACTTTATTAGCCCAGTCCATGGCCTTGCGATAAAACTCGCGTGCTCCTTTTTTGTTTCCGGAATTAGACGCTACAATCCCATTATTGATTTCTTCCCACATTTTTTTATTATAAAATTTGGGCTCAACGATCTGGGTTGATGCATCGGGAATTTCCTTTGAAACTTGCTCGGTGTAAATACGCTCAGAAGCGAGGGCAACCAAAAAAGACCTCGCCTCACGAAGGATTCTTCTGCTAGAGGGGATTTTATCGTAAACTTTGCCGTAAGGATCATTCAAGATAAAAGGATTCGAGCGCAGCTCGGGTAAAAACGTCCATGCACCAATTAGACTGCCACCTTTAAGTAGGGTGCGGCCATTTTTTTTTGAATAATAAAATGGTGTTCTCCAGCCGCTGGCATTATTGGGGATCAATCCGCCGAAACGCGCGACCTCCAGCCCTTGACCGGTGGCATAAAAAGTGATTTTTTTCCCATCGAGTGTATAAAAGCTTTTTTTTGTTTCTTCCAGCAAAACTTCCGCCAAGGCCTTATAAGCAACGGCGACAGTCTTATGGTTAGCTTCCCATAACCTGACCGCGTTTTTCTGCAAGGCCAAAATGACACCGCCGGTCCATTCGATAGTTCCCATCGGATGCAAACCTCCGCGGGCCTCTAAGGTGCGTGGATCTTCGGAATTTGTGAAATCCATCAACAGTAATGATTTTGTTTTTTCATCCGGCAACGTGACACGAATCAAAGTCATTCCCCGCCGGAGCATGCTATCGGTCAATTTTCGCAGATCGACTAAGTTCATTTTTTCACCGATCGGCCCAGCCATGGTCCACGAGTAACAGTCGAGAGCAAAGATCGTATTGGTGATCCCCGCCCACAAACCTTGATCAATACTTCGTCGCTCCGGATGATAAACATAACGATAGAACCACTTTTCGCTTCGCGTGGCGGCCGTCAGCCAAATCTCATCATTGGTTAATTGATAAAGCATTAAAAAAGCCGCGTATGCGTCAACATGCGGTTCGGTATAAACACGTTCGGGAGCGCGGTCGCCGTCGCGAATCCCGCCCTCATTATCTTGCATCGATAAAAGCGCTTCCCCCAGCATCGTCGCATGCGGCAAATATTTTTTCGGGTTGACCGTCAAAAACGCAAAAATTATAAACGAATTGGGACCAGGGGTCGTAGAGAATTCCAGCATGCTCGCTCCGGCTTCGCTGGTGGAGGTAATATCGATGGCATTTGTGAGCGCTTTAATCGGGTCACGTCGCTGGATATTCATCGATTTAACAATTCCATAGATCCCGTTTGAATCGACATTGTCATTTAATTTTTCATCCGGGATATCTAAACGGGCAGCAAAATAATCGAGAATGTCCTCGGCTTCCTGTTGATGTCCGGTGGCGTGTAAAATCAGCGCGTCAACGGCTTTATCATAAATAAAAGCGAGTTTTTCATAACCAGGGTGACCGATATGACTGGGAGAAATTTTTGTTACCGGATCGCGGGTGGCAAGGATGGTGGCAACGACATCTTGTGCAGTGACTTCGTCATCCACTTTTTTTGCGTGGACTTGGGTAGGGAACGAAAAATAGGCGGCAACGAAAAAGGGTAAAAAATATGCTGCGTTCATAGATGAACCCGTTTGGCATTAAGCAGCTGGTAGAAACTTCCGCATATTAACATCACAATTTAAAAATGGCAAGGATGTAATCACGAGGTTATAATGTTGGCCATGAATTTATTATCCGTCACTCACGCCGAAAAAATCATTCGTAGTACACAAAATAAAGCACGAACCGTCGAATGCGCCCTCGCTAGTTCTTTAGGTAAAATCCTCGCCGAGAGTATCGTCGCCGATCGCGATCAGCCGTCCGCCGACCGTTCCTCAATGGACGGGATCGCACTGTCAATGGCCACTTGGAAAAAAGGATGCCGAGAATTTTCTATCGAAGGCGTCCAAAAAGCCGGCATTGCCGCGAAGACTTTAAAAAAATGACCGACTGTTTTGAAATCATGACCGGAGCGGTCATTCCACATGGCTGCGATGCCGTTATTCCGATTGAATACGTCAGAATTTTCGATCACCAGGCGCTCGTCAGTTCGGATGCGAAGGTGCAGCGATTGCAGTTTGTCCGCAAGCAGGGGAGCGAATATAAAAAGGGTGCGCTTCTTATTGAAAATGGTATACGAATCAACCCAACCCACATTTCGGTGGCCGCGTCCGTTGGGAAGTGCAAGGTGAAAATTTTTAGTCCGCGGATCGCAGTGATCGGTACCGGCGATGAACTCGTTGAGCTGAATAAAAATCCCAAAATTCATCAAAGCCGTCGCTCCAATGCCTATGCACTTGAAGCGATCTTTTTAACGCACGGTTTTTCCGATGTGAGACGGTTTCACATAGCCGACAATCTTATTCAATTGCAGAAAGTCCTTAAAAAAATTCTCAATCATTACGATGTCCTCGTTTTAATTGGGGGTGTGTCGATGGGGAAATTTGACCTTATTCCCAAAGTTCTGGGCGAGTTAGGCGTCAAAACTCTTTTTCATAAAGTCAGGCAAAAACCCGGCCAACCTTTGTTGTTCGCGCAAAATCGTCACGGCAAAGTTATTTTCGGACTGCCAGGCAATCCCGTCTCCACGATCGTTTGCAGTGTCCGGTATGTTGTTCCTTATTTAAATAAAATCTGCGGACTTAACGCAAAACGGTCTACTGTCCGTCTGGCATCGCCGGTCCAACAGCACCCGTCTTTAGCATTGTTTCTTCCGTCGCAATTCAATAAAAACGGACAAGTTGCTCCGGTCGTTTTTGCCGGGTCCGGCGATTATAGTGCTCTGACACAATCAGACGGTTTTATCGAAATTCCGCTAGGTAAGGGACGTTTAAAAAAAGAAACCGAAGTACAATTCTTCTCATGGTAAAAGCCCCTATACCACTTTACGGTCTTGTTCTCATCGGTGGGAAAAACACTCGGATGAAGAAAGATAAGTCTGCTTTACGCTTTCACAATAAAGCCCAAGCGGAATATGCTTTTGAACTTCTCGCGCAATTCTGTGAAAGAGTTTTTATCTCGAGTAGAAAAGACCAAGCCAACAAAAAATTTTCATATATCACTGATTTAAAAAAATTTAGCGGAAAAGGACCGTTAGCCGGAATTTTGTCGGCCATGGCCAAATTCCCAAATGCCGCCTGGCTGGTCTTGGCTTGCGATCTGCCGTTTGTCGACGACAAGACGTTAAAACATTTGCTGCGCTACCGCAACAGCCAAAAAATAGCAACCGCCTATCGCAGCCGCTTTAATGATTTACCGGAACCGTTATGCGCCGTCTATGAACCACAAGCGCAAAAACGTTTTCTCGGTTTCTTTAAGAAAGGAATTTTGTGTCCTCGCAAAATTCTCATCAACTCAAAACCTCGACTGTTAAAGTTAAAAAATAAAAATGCATTAGACAACATCAACACGCCGGAAGAATATAAAGCGGCAAAAATTATATTGCGTTAACTGCCTATGATCACCATTCAAATCCAGTATTTTGCCGTTTTGCGGGAACAAAGGGGAGAGAGCGCCGAAAAAATCGAGACCGCGGCCGCCACCGCACGCGAATTATACACCGAGCTTAAATCACAATACCGCTTTACCTTATCGACTGAGCTAGTCCGCGTAGCCATCAACCAGGAATTCAAAGATTGGGACACAAAAATTAAATCCGGTGATCATGTCGTTTTTATCCCACCGGTCGCTGGCGGTTAAATTTCGAAAAATCTTAAAAAACGTAAATATTCCGGTTGCGGCTTTAAAAATTTTTTGCTATACTCTGTCTTTCTCGCAGTAATCAGCACTCCGCACTAAACTAAAAAAAGTATTTGGATCGGAAGAGGATCGTTGTGCAAACAAAAATCGCCGTAATCGGCATTAATCATAAAAAAGCCCCGATTGAGATCCGCGAGCGTTTTTCGCTTTCGGACACCGAACAAAAACTTCTGTTAAGTGAGTTGAAAAACCGCCCCGATGTTGTCGAAGCTTTTGTCCTTTCGACCTGCAACCGCGTCGAAGTCTATGCTAACTTGCTCAGCCAAGAGCAAGACCCCTTTTTCCTTTTAGAAATCATTTGTCAGATCAAAAAAATCTCTTTTTCGTCCGATTTACGCGAATTTTTTTATACCCATGAGAACGAAGCCGCGACCCGTCATTTATTAAGAGTAAGTTCGGGATTGGATTCGCTGGTCCTCGGCGAAAAACAAATTTTGGGCCAAGTCAAAACGGCTGTTCTGCAGGCACAAGAACTTTCGTTGTTCCAGCACCAATTTAATATCCTTTCCAATCTCGCGATCAAGACCGGGAAAAAAGCCCAAAGCGAAACCGATATCAGCTGGGGCGGATCGTCGGTTGGTTGGGCGGCGGTCGTCCGTGCCGAAAAAAGCCTTGGCAGTTTGGAAGACAAGATCGTCCTCGTTATCGGCGCGGGGAAGATGAGCCAATTGACCCTGCAGCAAATGAGCAACAAAGGTTTAAGAAAACTTTACTTGATGAACCGCACGCACGAAAAAGCCGTCCCGATGGCCGAATCGCACCATGCCGAGTTGGTTTCGCTTTATGATTTGAAGGAGATTTTGGGCAAAGTTGATGTCTGCGTCTGTGCCGTAGCCGCTCCGCATTACATTATAGAGAAGGAACTATTAAACACCGTTATGGCCGGACGTCATGACCGCCCGCTGGTCATGATTGATATTGCCGTTCCGCGTAACGTCGATCCGACCGTCGCCGAAGTTAAAGGGGTGGAAGTTTATACGGTTGATAATTTAGAAGAAGTCATCACCCAAACCACCGCCAAACGCCAGGCCGCGATCCAGGCCGTCGAACGCATAGTCGAAGCCAAGCACGCCGACTTTTACGAAAAAATTCAAAAAATAAAAAACCTAGACAACTCACTCGAGGTGACCACAGATGCTTAATCACATTATTATTATCGGTTTCGGTTTGTTTTTATTATCCGGCGCGTATTTTGGTCTTAAGGCCGGAAGTAGAATTTCTTTGATCATGGGCATCGTATCCGGGGCAATGGTTCTTATCGGCGATGTTCTTTATCGTTACAACCCAAGAGCCGGATTACTTTTTCTTTTGATCGTGTCGGGTCTTTTGGTGGTTGTTTTCTTACAGCGCTTGCTGCAAACCCACAAAATGATGCCGGCCGGAATGCTCATGATTGTCAGTATCTTGTTTTTCTCGTTCATTCTTTATAAATTCTTAAAACCCTAATTCCTTAGAGTTCAAAATGGCTCAGCCCGGAGGCGAATTCGATCTTACAGAGTATATTTTAAGCCATGTCCAAAATGGCGATCAATGGAAATTGCCGTTCTTGCCACCCATCGAACTCCCGCAATTCCTAAGCCTGCATGCTTTAATGCTTGTGATTGGAAGCGGCGGTCTGCTCATCCTGTTTTGTAAAGCATATAATCACAAACAGAAAATCCCGACCGGCATCACGAACGCGTTAGAAGCCATTGTCCTTTTTATCCGTGACGAAATCTCGATCACCCATCTTGGTGAGCAAGATGGCAGGCGAATGACTCCGTTGTTTTGTACCTTTTTCTTTTTTATTCTGTTCTTAAACTTGCTCGGCATCATCCCGGCATTCGCGGCGGCAACCTCAAATATCAATGTCACCGCGGCTTTGGCCTTAGTAACATTCGGTTTTATGACAATAGGTGCCATGGTCAAGAACGGCGTGGGTGGATTCTTCCACGCTTTTATTTATTCCGAACTCCCCTTGGTAATGCGGATTATACTTTTTCCGATAGAGTTCCTCGGGGTTTTTATCAAGACCTTCGCGCTTACAATTCGTCTTTTTGCGAATATGCTCGCCGGCCACATGATCATCCTGGCCTTGGTGGGCTTGGTCGGAGTGTTTGGATTGGTCGCTTTACCGAGCGTTCTGCTCGCGGTTTTTATTTATATGCTGGAAGTTTTTGTGTCACTTTTACAAGCGTATATTTTTACACTTTTATCCGCGGTTTTTATCGGGCAGGTCCATCGCCCGGCGCATTAAGGATTTTGAAATTTGCTTTAACGGTTGATTGTGGATCTAGTATCCACGCATTTAAAACAAATAAAGGAGAACTTATGGAACCCACAGCAATACACGGATCTATGGCCGCAGTCGGTGCCGGCCTTGTCGCAATCGGCGCTGGAATTGGTATCGGATGGATCGGTTCAAGCGCGCTTAACGCAATCGCCCGCCAACCGGAAGCCACTAAACAAATTCAAACCAACATGTTGATCGCCGCCGCCCTTATTGAGGGGGTCGCGCTTTTCACCGCGGTCATCTGCTTTATTGCGATGAAATAATTAATTATGGCACAATCAACATCTACAGTACAAAACCCGTCTAAGGCAGGAAAGTCCGAAGGGCATCATTTGTTTGCTCCTGAGATCGAGGTGATGATCCTGACATGGGTGGCCTTTTTCTCCCTTTTGGGAATCCTGAGCAAATACGCGTGGAACCCGATTCTGAGCACTCTAAGGGTCCGCGAGGACAGTATTCGCACCGCCGTTGAAGAGGCGGCAAAAACAAAAGAGGAGTACTTAAAGATCGGCGACAAGCGCAAGCAGGTTTTGAGCGAAGCTGACCAGCAAGCCAAAGCCATTGTTGACCAAGGCCGCGAAGCGTCGATAAAGAACGCCAAAATCATCGAAGAAAAGACCAAGCAACAGGCGCAGATCATTATGGAAAACGCCCAGCGCGAAATTGCCGCCGAACAGGAAAAAGCGGTCGTCTACTTAAAAGAAATGAGCGCTAATACCGCGGTCGAATTGGCCACCCGGATTTTGCGCGAAAGCCTTGATGCGGAAAAACAGAAAAAAGTCAACAACACGCTGATCGACGAAATTTAAACTATGCAATTCGGCCTGCAAAGCACACTTATAAAAAAAATAAGCCGTCGTTATGCCCGGGCGCTGCTTGGCTTGGCGCTGGAAAAAAAGACGCTGGAAGAGGTTTATGTCGATGTGCAGTTTTTGACGGCGACCTTGAAATCCTCGGCCGAATTGAAAGATTTTGTTGTTGACCCGCATCATCCGGACGAACTTTTACGGTCCGTCCTTGATGAACTCTTTAAAAATAAAATTCAACAAACGACTTTTGATTTCTTAATGTTCCTTATTGAAAAGGGCCGTCTGAATATTTTGAATGAAATCATATCCGCGTTCACTTTACTTTATCTGGAAGAACACAAAATCGGGACCATCGAAATCATCAGCGCCTCTACGCTTTTACCGGAACAGGTCGAAGCGATCCGCAAAAGATTAACCGTTCGCTGGAAGCGAGAATTTGTCGCCGAAACGCGCATCGATCCGGCCTTGATCGGAGGTTTCCAGATCAAAGCAGGGGACCAAGTTTTAGATTACAGCATCAAGAACCAATTAGAAAATTTTCGCCGGCAAATTATTAATGCTTAAGGAAAAATTATGAAAACGTTACGACCAGAAGAAATTTCATCGATCCTGCAAAAGCAGTTATCCGAATTTAAAACCACCGTTTCCGTTTATGAAACCGGAAAAGTCTTAAGCGTTGGCGACGGAATCGCGCGTGTTTTTGGTCTCCGCAGCGTTATGGCCGGCGAGCTTGTCGAGTTTTCGAGCGGGGTCATGGGCATGGCACTTAATCTGGAAGAAGACAACGTCGGTATTGCTATTTTCGGCGAAGATAAAAAAATTAAAGAAGGCGAAGAAGTCCGCCGCACGAAAAAAATTGTTTCCGTTGCGGTTGGTGAAGAATTAGTCGGCCGCATCGTGGATGCCCTCGGTAACGCGATCGACGGCAATGCCCCGATCCGCAGCCAAGAATTGCGTCCTATTGAAGTCAAAGCCCCCGGCATTATCGAACGCCAGAACGTGCACGAACCGCTGGAAACCGGGATCAAAGTCATCGATGCTTTAACACCTATCGGTCGTGGACAACGCGAGTTAATCATCGGCGACCGCAAAACCGGAAAAACGACTTTAGCGATTGATACGATCATTAACCAGCGCGGAAAAGGTGTTCACTGCTTTTATGTAGCTATCGGTCAGAAACGTTCCACCGTCGCGCAAATCCACGAAACCTTACGCAAATTCGGTGCCATGGAATATACGACCATTGTCGCCGCGACCGCGTCCGATCCGGCCCCGATGCAATTCATCGCACCGTACTCCGGGACCACGATGGCCGAATTTTACCGCGATTCCGGCAAACATGCCCTCATCGTTTACGATGATTTAACTAAACAAGCCCAGGCGTACCGCCAACTTTCTCTCTTATTACGTCGTCCACCGGGCCGCGAAGCTTACCCTGGTGACATTTTCTATCTTCACAGCCGTTTATTGGAACGCGCCGCTAAAATGAGTGATGCCTTGGGAGCAGGGAGCTTGACCGCATTGCCGATCATCGAAACACAGGCCGGCGACGTCACCGCGTACATTCCCACTAACGTTATTTCGATCACCGACGGCCAGATCTTTTTGGAAACTGATTTGTTTTATTCCGGTCAACGGCCGGCCATTAACCCGGGGATTTCTGTTTCCCGCGTCGGAGGTGACGCCCAGATCAAGGCCATGAAACAAACTGCCGGTTCGCTGCGTTTGGACTTAGCGCAATACCGGGAAATGTCCGCCTTCTCACAATTCGCTTCCGATCTCGATGCGGCTTCCCGTAAGCAGTTGGATCGCGGGGCCCGTTTAATGGAAATCATCAAGCAGGGTGCACATGAAACGATCCCGATGCTCAAACAAGTCGCGATCATTTACGCTGGGGTCAACGGTTTTCTCGACGACCTGCCTAAGAACCAGGTAAAAGTTTTCGAAACAGCACTCTTTGAAGCGCTGGATACGACCTACAGTGAATTCATGGAAAATTTTAAAAAATCGCCGGGGATAAACGACACGATCAAAGTGCAATTAAACGATATCATCAGCAAAACTAAAAACCGTTTTTTACAGAAATATTAATAAACATTTTATGTCGGGTGGCGCTGAGGGGAGTTCTCTGCGAGCGAAGCCAGACTTTAGCTGGCGTAGCGAGTAGAGTCCCGCAGCGACAGGACCCGACCGATTTTAATTAATCTATGCCATCAAATAAAGAATATAACGTCAAAATCAACCGGTTGAAGAATACGCGCAAAATGACGCGGACGATGAAGCTGGTTTCCATGAGCAAACTCATCAAAGCGCAAGAAGCCCAGCGTAGGGCAAAGCTCTACGAAGATCGTCTAAGGGACTTGATCAGTCGTTTGGCTGCAACGTTGAATATGTCCACGCATCCTTTGTTGCAACCAAATACCAAAAGCAAAAAAGCTTTGGTGTTGCTTATTACATCGGAGCGGGGGTTAGCTGGAGGGTTTAATAACAATTTGATCCGCTTCGTCAATAATTGGGTAACTCAAAACACCAAAAATTTCGAAAACATCCAATTCAGTTTCGCAGGACGCCGGGGTTTTATGTTCTTTCGCAACCGCTTTGAAGTCAAAATGAATTATGTTAATGTTACCGCAAAACCGGATTTCACTCATGCGCGGGAAATCGGTGAGGATATGAGCAAAATTTTCTTAAACGGGGAGTACTCGGACATTTTTATCGCTTACAACAAATTCAACAGCCCGTTGTCGCAGACGCCGCTGATCGAAAGAATTTTGCCGATTGATTCTAAACCATTGTTATACCCGAATGAAAAAATCCCTACAGATTACATTTACGAACCGCAGGCGGAAAACATTATTGCCGCGCTGATCCCCAAATATTTATACTTCACGGTTTACTATACGTTGTTGGAAAATTCTGCCGGCGAGCATGGCGCGCGTATGACCGCAATGGAAAGTGCCACCAAAAATGCCGAAGATTTGATTGACCGTTTGACATTGATGCGCAACCGCGCCCGTCAGGCCTCGATCACCGGCGAACTTATGGAAATCATCGCCGGCGCCGAAGCTCTTAATCATTGAGCTCAATGACTATTTAGCCGTTGAGCGAAATCCCGTCATAAGACCTTGTCTTACATTAAGTGGTCTTTTGTTACGGGATAACATTAAAAAGGAAACCATATGGCCACAGCACAAGATACAAACGGAAAAATCAACCAGATCTTAGGGGCCGTCGTTGACGTCACCTTCAACCCGGGTCAACTCCCGCCGATCTTTTCTTCTCTAAAGGTCACCAACACGTCGATCAACGATATTCCGTGGAACTTGACGCTCGAAGTCGCGCAGCATCTCGGGGAAAACACAGTCCGCACAATTGCTTTAGACACGACCGAAGGTTTGACCCGCGGCCTGGAAGTGCGCAACACCGGTGAAGAGTTGTCCGTTCCGGTCGGTGAAAAAACATTAGGACGTGTTTTAAATCTTTTGGGTGAACCGATCGACAATCAAGGTCCGGTCAATTCGGACACCCGTTTACCGATCCACCGTCCGGCACCAGAATTTAAAGATCAAGACACATCCGATACCATTTTGGTCACCGGGATCAAAGTCATTGATTTGCTCGCTCCGTATCGCAAGGGTGGAAAGATCGGTTTGTTCGGCGGAGCCGGAGTCGGAAAAACCGTTTTGATCCAGGAATTAATCCGTAACATCGCGACTGAGCACGGCGGTTATTCTGTTTTCGCCGGGGTCGGGGAACGTACCCGCGAAGGGACCGCCTTATATAAGGAAATGAAAGAATCCGGTGTTATTGCCAAAACAGCTTTGATTTTCGGACAGATGAATGAACCGCCCGGTGCCCGCGCTAGGGTCGCATTGTCCGCGCTTACCATTGCCGAATATTTTCGTGATGAAATGCGTCAGGACGTCCTTTTATTCATCGATAACATTTTCCGTTTCACACAAGCCGGCGCGGAAGTTTCGACCTTGCTCGGCCGTATTCCGTCGGCAGTCGGTTATCAGCCCACTTTAGGAACCGACATGGGTGAGTTGCAGGAACGCATCACGTCGACTAAGAGCGGTTCCATTACCTCGATTCAAGCGATTTACGTTCCGGCCGACGATTACACCGATCCGGCTCCAGCCACAACCTTCGCCCATTTGGACGCCACCACCGAGTTGTCGCGTCCGATCGCCGAACTGGGGATTTATCCGGCGGTCGATCCATTATCATCGAGCTCATCAATTTTGAGTGCGGACAGCGTCGGCGAAGATCATTACACCGTCGCAAGCGGAGTACAGCAAATTTTGCAACGCTACAAAGAGTTGCAGGACATTATCGTTATTTTGGGTATGGATGAACTTTCCGAAGAGGACCGCCTAACAGTCACACGGGCCCGCAAAGTGCAGAAATTCTTGTCACAGCCGTTCTTCGTCGCCGAACAATTCACCGGACGCGAAGGACGCTATGTTTCCCTTGAAGACACGATCCGCTCATTCAAAGAAATTTTGGAAGGCAAGCACGACGCGATCCCAGAACAAGCGTTCTACATGGTCGGAAAAATTGAAGAAGTTATTGAAAAAGCTAAGACACTCGCAAATTCATGAGAACTTTTAAAGCCACCCTCATAACGCCGCAAGGCAGCCTTTTTAACGGGACAGTGACGTCGGTCGTCGCGCCCGGCGAGGAAGGCCGTTTTGAAGTGATGGCTCGGCACGAAAATATTATCGCCGTCTTAAAAAAAGGCATCTTAAAGATGAAGGTCGAAAACGCGGCCACCTTTTTTGCTATCGATTCCGGCGTACTTGAGGTTGATGGTAACCGCGATGTAGTCATCCTCGCGGATAAAGCGATCAAAGCCGAGAGCGAAGAAGACGCAAAACAAAAAGTTTTAACTATCGAAACGTCGGTTGCGTAGTGGAAAACCACAAGAATGAAACTGTCGCGGCAACACCGAATCCCCCCGAGGAAAAAACATTTTTCGGGATCATCATTCATTCCTTCTTTGTCATACCGTTCCTCATTGCGATGTCAGCGGTCATTCTTTTTGCCGCTATGCACTGGCTGACGAGAGAACAACTGACGGCTTATGATTATCTCGAGCAAGTCAAAGTCGGAGGATTGACCAAGCGCTGGCAAGCCGCTTTCGAATTATCAAAAATTCTGGCCAACCCAAAGCTGATACCGTCTGAAAAACGCTTTTCGGATGAACTTTCCTCGGCTTTCGAGAATGCGAAAAGCGATGACGCCCGCGTTCGGCAATATCTCGCGTTAGCCATGGCTAAAACCGCGAATCCGGAATTTTTAACACCGCTTGTCAACGGGCTAAGCACGGCCAAAGACGATACGCAACGAACGCTCATTTACGCCTTAGGAATGCTGCGTGACAAACGCGCCATTCCCACATTGTTGCAGTATTTAGATAATACCGATGGTCGTGTCCGATCCATGACCGTCGTCGCGCTGGGAACAATCGGGGACAGCAGTATCACGCCGGCCTTAAGAAAAATGCTGCAAGATGATGAACCGAATGTCCAATGGGGAGCGGCCATTTCGCTCGCGAGTTTCGGTGATGGTTCCGGAAAAAATATTTTAAAAGAGTTGCTAAATCGAAATTATCTTTCACAATATAAAGAAGTTGATCCGCAGGAACAGACACAAATCGTCTTACAAGCGATCACTGCCAGCAGCAAACTAAACGATCCTGAATTAAACGAAAAGATCCGCGAGTTGACAACGACCGACCCGAGCATGAATGTGCGTTCGGAGGGCTTTGCGGTTCTTAAAAAATAGAAAAGATTATGTCACAGCCTTCATCGACAACACCGCCAAATCCTAGCACAAAACCCAATGAAACGCCGCCGATGGACCGCCGTACATTTATTAAATGGAGCGCGGTCGGTTGGGCGGCTTTTGCTGCCGTCGTCGGGGGTTACGGGAGTATGGTCGTCCGTTATCTTTTCCCGAATGTTCTTTTTGAACCGAAGCAAGAATTCCGCGCCGGATTGCCCGATCAATATCAAGTGGGGGAAGTTTCAGAACGCTGGAAGGACGCTTACGGGACCTGGCTCGTCCGCGATTCGGAAAAAATTTATGCTCTCGCCACCATTTGCACCCATTTAGGTTGTACGCCGAATTGGATGGCTAGCGAAGCCAAATTCAAATGTCCTTGTCATGGAAGCGGGTTTTATAAAACCGGGATCCATTTTGAAGGTCCCGCGCCGCGACCTTTAGAACGCTACCGGATTTTTTTAGCCGATGACGGAGAAATCGTCGTCGATAAAACCCGGAAGTTCCAACAAGAAAAAGGCGAGTGGAGTGATCCGGAATCTTTTATAACAGTTTGATAAAGCGAATGGCGCGTAGGGGGTGCTCCTTCACGCGCGTAACAACGTGAGCACGTGAAGGGTCCGAAGCGACAGGACCCGCGTAAATAATCTGAGGTCAATATGTCTGATCAACCGAATAGTTTTTCAAAATTTTTAGATTGGCTGTCTAAAACACAGGTCGCCAAAGCGATTTTCCGCACCGGTATTCCTAAGAACCGTCGTCAGCGCATGACCATCATGCTCAACAACGTTTTCCTACATTTGCATCCGGTCCGTTTACCCAAACACGCAGTGAAAATCAAATACACCTGGTGTATGGGCGGTTTATCATTTTTCGTTTTCCTCGTCTTGACCGTGACTGGTATTTTGCTAATGTTCTATTATCGCCCGACCGTTGAATACGCTTACGGTGACGTCATGGACATGCGTGAGCAAGTTCCGCTCGGAATTATGCGCGAAATCCACCGCTGGGGCGCCCACTTGATGGTCATCACCGTCTGGTTACATATGTTCCGGGTGTTCATGACCGGCTCGTACAAGCCACCCCGTGAATTTAACTGGATCGTAGGGGTCATCCTTTTAGTTTTAACCATGTTGATGAGTTTTACCGGATACCTTTTGCCCTGGGACCAATTAGCCATTTGGGCTATTACCGTCGGTTCCAACATGGCGGGAGCCACACCGTTCTTGGGTGCGGCCGGTCCGGGTTCAAGCTTGTTAGCGTTGGGCGATGTGAATTTCGTGACCAGCGCCAGTGACGCACGCTTTGCCATGCTGGGCGGACGTTTCGTCGGGGAAGGGGCTTTGTTAAGATTTTACGTTTTGCATTGCATCGGATTGCCGTTTGTCATCATGATCTTTATGATCGTACATTTTTGGCGCGTCCGTAAAGACGGCGGAATTTCGGGACCAGTTTAAAAAGCTTTGAACGGGTGGCGCGGGGGGGAGTCCTCTGCCGATGAGCCAGACTTTAGCTGGCGAGACGGTAGAGTCCCGCAGCGACAGGACCCGTAACGAAATTTAATACGCAAGACATCTTCGTTACCCTATGGAAGAAATAAAAAATATTATTAACATCTTAGCCCGTCCGTACATCATGTTTCCAACCATGATCGCGGCGTTCTTTTTTATTTTTCCGCCCACGGATGGCATGATGAAAATTAATCGACAGTTAGGGATTTACAAACTGTGGACGAAAAAGGGCGGGATCGCGATTTTCAGTTTTATGTTTTTGGCTTTTGCTTTCGGCTTGACCGATAAGAATTTCCGCTTAATCGTCACTAAACCGGACAATGTTCCGATTGTCGGTTTGATTTTTCTGGTCGTCTTTTTCCTCTGGCTCGCAATGAAGCAAGCTTACGAAAACGACGCCCGTTTGGCAGAAGGCAAGCCGCCCAAAGAAGCGGAAGATGCCAAAGAAAATATTCTCGTCTGGCCCGATCTAGTTTATATTGAGTTTATCGCGATCCTATTGGCATCGGCATTGCTGATTTTCTGGGCGATCATGCTCAAAGCTCCGCTGGAACAACCGGCCAACCCGACGGTTTCGCCCAATCCTTCCAAAGCGCCGTGGTACTTTTTAGGGTTACAGGAAATGCTGGTTTACTTTGATCCGTGGATTGCCGGTGTACTTTTTCCGACGGTGATTATGCTTGGTTTTATGGCGATCCCCTTTATTGATAATAATCGCAAGGGCCTTGGATACTACAGCTATAATCAGCGCAAAATGGCGATTTCGATCTTTATGTTTTTTTGGTTAATCCTATGGATTTTCTTGATCATCACCGGCACATTCTTACGCGGGCCAAACTGGAACTTCTTCGGGCCCTTCGAATATTGGGATGTCCACAAACTAGAAGCATTGACCAACATCAATTTGTCAGAAATCATTTACATGATCTGGCTTAACCAGCGCTTGCCAACAAATATTTTTTTACGAGAAATGTGGGGAATTCTCTTGTTGTTAGGCTACTTTACCCTGACACCGTGGATTTTGGCCAAGACGCTGTTGAAAGATGTTTACAAAAGCTTGGGACCTTTTCGTTACAGTTTGTTTATCGTTTTTATGCTCTTGGCCGCCAGCTTGCCGATCAAAATGTTTTTGCGCTGGGGATTTAACATTAAATACATTATTGCAATCCCGGAATTTTTCCTGAATATTTAGAGTACACATGGGTCTAGACGAACGTCACTATAATATAAATACCCTCAATAAGCTGTTTGCCGCAGCCGCGCTGATTTTGCTTCTAGCCGTCGGCTTATTGGTCTTAAATGATTATTCCCGCAAATGGAAAGCCTATCAAAGTGATTTCCAAAATATGGAAATCGAAAAGACCCGTGTCAAACTCGACGGGGAAGCGAAAAAATTAAAGAACAATGCCGAGTACACCCAGCTCCAGGAAGACGTCAAGAATCTGCAGAAATCCGTTCCCCCAGGATGCTCTAAAGACGATTTAGCGTTGGAAAATAAAAAAGCCGCTAAGATCGACGAGCAGAATGAAATCATCAAACAGCGGTATCGTGTCATCAAGGCACAATTCGACACTGCCAAATTCCATTATGAAGAATTAGCCGCCCACGGGCATGACGTTAAATCCGCCAAGGAACTTTATGAAACACTCAATGAAAAGACCCAAAAACTAAATCTAGCCGTCCAACAATATGATACACAGTTAGCGGCTAACAAAAAAGTCAACGATACGTGCGGCCAGGCGCTAAAGGAATTAGAGCGCAAAGAACGCGCTTTAAACAGCAAAGCCGCTATCCTAGTCCGTAAGCTCAAAAAAATCGATCCGAATGAAATGAATTTGACCAACCGGATTGCCGGTTTGATCCGCAATGCTCCAATCCTCGATTTGGCTAATCCAACGCAAAAAGTCCAGCAAATCGTGCTTAAAGATATTCGTGAAGATAATAATTTCTTAAGCATGCCACGAGTTGACCGTTGTACAACATGCCATTTGGGGATTGATAATCCGGATTATAAAGATGCGGCACAGCCATTGCGTACTCACCCAAATCTCGAATTGTATATATCCAAAGACTCCGCTCATCCGGTCGAAGATTTCGGTTGTACGGTTTGCCATGACGGCCGCGGACGCGCCACGGATTTCTCGGGTGCGGCTCATACACCGTCGTCGCCAAAACAAGCGAAAGAATGGAAGCAAAAATACGGTTGGGAAGAACTGCACCATTGGGACAAACCGATGTTATCCAAACCTTATATTGAAGCCGGATGTTTTAAGTGCCATTCCGGGCAAAGCGAGATCAAAGGTGCCGAGAAGTTAAGCCTTGGTTTGAATTTAATTGAACGCGCCGGATGCTACGCCTGCCACAATATTGACAAATACAAAGATTGGCCGAAACCGGGACCGACCTTACTTTATATTGCATCGAAGACGACGCCGGAATGGACCTATCGATGGATCATGGATCCGAAATCTTTTCGTCACAATACTTGGATGCCAGCGTACTTCAATCAAAGCAACAACAGCGATCCTGATTCCAAAGCCCGCTCGGAACAAGAAGTTCATTCGATGGTCAGCTACCTCTTTAGCGAAAGCAAAGACTTTAAGATGACAAGCATGCCCACTGGCATCGGTCCGACCCCGTGGGAAGGGGACCCAAAAAAAGGCGAAGAGATCGTTGCCTCGGTAGGTTGTTTCGGCTGCCACACCATGCAGCAAAAAGCTGAAAAGAAAACACACGACCGCTTTGCCATCATGCGCGAGCAGGGCCCTAATCTTATTGGATTTGGCAACAAGACGTCCAAGCTTTGGTTGTATGAATGGTTAAAGGACCCAAACCGTTATCATCCCACCACCCGCATGCCTAATTTACGTTTGAGCGATAACGAAGCGGCAGACGTTGCGGCCTTCTTATCCAAAGGGACCATTGAAGGTTTCGACAACATTGGCATTGCTCCAGTCAATCAAAAAATTCTAGACGATATTGTTTTCCAATTTTTAAAGAAGAGCATGTCAGAGCAAGAAGCCACCACAAAGTTGACCGGGATGAAGCCGGACGAAAAATTGCATTTCTCCGGGCAGAAACTGATCGGGCAATACGGCTGTTACTCCTGCCACGATATCAAGGGGTTTGCCGGTTTCAAACCGATCGGAGCCGAGTTGAACGAACAGGGCAATAAGACCATCGACAAACTTGATTTCGGTTTTGTGCACATCGAACACAGTAAGCAGGCTTGGTATAACCAGAAACTGGCCGATCCGCGGATCTTTGATACAAAGAAAATTAAAGCACCGGATGAGAAACTGATGATGCCTAACTTTAACTTTACCCGCGAAGAAACCGAAGCTATCACAACCGCCATCCTTGGATTTGTCAAAGATAAACCCGGCAAAATTAAGCCGCGTACTCCGGAAAATCTTGCGATCGAAAAAGGCGAGCAGATCGTTCGTCAATTCAATTGCCAAGGCTGCCATAATATTGAAGGCCAAGGCGGCGCGATCAAAGATAGCGTCGGGGAATGGTTAGTGAAATATCAGGGTAAAGAAAAATCGGAAATCCCGGCTATCCTAGACAGTTTTAATCCGCCGAAACTCGACGGAATAGGGTCAAAAATACAGGCGCAATGGCTCTTTGATTTCATTCATCAGCCGGAAGTTATTCGTCCGTGGCTCAAAATGCGCATGCCGACTTATAAATTCAATGCCGCGCATCTTAATGCGCTGATCAAATATTTTAACGTTATAGATCCTTCCGCCGAAGAATTCCCTTTTACTGAGCACGTCAATATCGACTTGACTTCAGGCGAATTGGTTGCGGCGCAAAAAATGTTTTCCAATGAATATTTTGACTGCACCAAATGCCATGTTGTCGGAGAACAATTGCCGTCTGGATCACAAGATACTTGGGCACCGAACTTAGCACTCGCCGGCAAACGTTTAAAACCCGAATGGGTTATCCGCTGGATGAAAAACCCCAGCGCCATCGTTCCGGGTACCAAAATGCCGACGTTCTACGACCCGAGCAATTATGCTGAATCCGGTCCCCCGGATATTTTAAACGGGGACGAAGACGAACAAATCCGCGTGCTCCGTAACTTTGTAATGTCAATCTCTACTCATCCTCCGACCGGCCCCCTTGGGGGGGAGCATGTTCCAACCTATCAGGCTGCACCGGCGCCGAACACACCCGAACCTTCTCCTGCTGAAACAGATTTCTGGGGTGAATCAACCACTGCGCCACAAAAATAATGCTCTTCAAAATTTGTTTTCTTAGCTCACTGCTATTTGCTGCGATCTATCCATTATCATTTTGGATCAGCGCCAAAGACCCTTTAAAAAATAATTTCCATCGTTTCCATTTGGGTTTATCCTGCTTGGTCGGAGGATTGTGCGCAATAGTTTACTGGGCTTCTCCAACATCCATTCCAGATATAAAATACTCTCTGGTGGTTTGGGTTGTGGCCTTGCTACTGGTGTCCGCGTACTATTGGCCAAAAGTTTCTCCCAATCCTGTTGCCCTGACCGTTGTTTTTGTCATTGCCTTGATCGCCATTATTAAAATCCTCAACTCTTGGATGCCCGTTACACCACTAGGAGTGATCGTCACAATTTTAGGCGGAATGATTTTCTCAGCTTCGCTTTTTGCCATGAATCTTGGACACTGGTATTTGAATGTCCACGGATTGCCAATTAAACATCTGCAAAACGCGACATATGTTTTTTGGGCATTGTGCGGATTACGCATGGCATTGGACGTTTATCTCTTAGCTACACAGAACATCATGCTTCAAGGCGAGCCGTATAATATGTTGCAATTTCTCACAACGATCGAAGGATTTCTAGTCGTGTTAGCGATTCTTTTTGGCACTATTTTTCCGTTGATATGTTTGTTTTTTGTCAAAGGCACTCTCGATGTTAGATCGACACAAAGTGCGACAGGAATTTTGTATGCGATTCTTTGCGCAGTGGTCATAGGCGACATCACCTACAAATATTATTTCTTTAAATACGGTGTCGTCCTTTAATGACCAAGACCATTTCCTGGGACTGCCCAAACTGCAAAAAACTAGCACTGGCGGAAGCTAAAGTGGGCGCCCTGTTCTGCCCTCATTGTAATGAAAATTGCGGACGAGTGGATAGTACCGAGATTTTCCCCGAAGCCTGCCCGCGCTGTTCCTGCACCCAATTTTATTTCATCAAGGATTTCAATCAAGCCTATGGCTGCGTTATGATGCTAATTGCCATCGTCCTCGTCCCCAAAACCTACGGATTGAGCTTGCCGGCCATGTGGCTACTCGACCTAATGCTGTTTAAACGTGTGCCGTCCGCGGCCGTTTGCTACCGCTGCGGGGCCGAATTCCGCGGTTTTAAGCTTCCTGAGCACATCAAGCCGTTTATCCATCACATTGGCGTTAAATATGATAGAAAACGTAGGCAAGGGCCGGGTTAAAGGATGATCCCGGGCGAGTTTGATTTCGTTTGTAACTTAACTTATTTATCTCCACATTTACGGACAAGCGAAATCAACTGTTTGAGCCAGGGATCATCCTTTAACCCTGCCCTTAAATATATCTTGTAACTTTTTGCCCTCTGCCTCGTTAAACCATACAAGAGACGGAGAGAGCAACACACATAACCAGGCCTGGTTACGGTAAAGGAAAACAATACGTAATGAAACAAACTGACGACGAGTTAATGTCGAGGTTTTCGGGAGGCGACATGCCAGCGCTTGAGGGTATCTTTACCCGCTATAAAAAACCTGTCTTTAATTTCGCGCTGCGCTTTTTAGCCAATCGCGCCGAGGCGGAAGATGTCGCCAGCGATGTTTTTCTCGCGGTCGTAAGCGGCCGTTACCATTATTCGCCGACGGCAAAATTCTCGACCTGGCTCTTTACGGTGACCCGCAATGCATGCATTTCGCGCATCCGCAGCGGTAAAAAAATGTTTTCCCTCTGGTTTAAGACAGAACAAGGGGAAGTTCAGCAGATGGATATGGCTGATCAATCATTGCCGAGACCTGATGACGCACTCCTACAAGAAGAGAAGAGTGTCTTTCTTGAAAAGGCGCTGTCCAAGCTACCGCTTGGCCAGCGGGAAGCGATCATCTTAAGAGATTTCCAGAACATGAATTATGAAGACATTGCTAAAGTTTTGAACTGCTCACTTTCGAATGTTAAGATTTTGATTTTTCGCGGCCGTGAGAATTTAAGACGGGATTTAAAAACGTCCGGCCTGGAGGAATTACCATGACAAACAATCATAATGAATGGAAACAACTCATTTCTGCCTATATCGACGATGAACTCTCGTCAGAAGAAAAGGACACCGTCAACAATCATCTTGTGGACTGTCCGGCTTGCCAAAAATATTTAAAGGAACTCAACTCTCTCTCTCGTCGCGTCAAAGCTTTAAATAACCAAACTCTCTCTCCGGATCTGGAACAGCGTTTAAACAATTTAAACTCTACCACCAGAACAGAGAGGTCTCAGATCATGCGCAAAACCACCGTTTGGAAATTCGTAAAAACTTTAACTCCTATTGTCATGATTATTTTTGTTGCCGTTTTTAGTTTGCAAATCAATGCACAGCGCAGCATTCAAGCTCGTATCCGCGATGCTTCGCAATATATGACTCAACAAACAGCCTCATTGGGTTCAACGGCGCAATATGAAGCTTACTATCAATCATCGGATTATGATATTGATCGGGCTTCAACTGACAAAAAAATACATGTTACTACAGCACCAACGCCGCGAAGTACAGTCACATTGCAATATGTTGCCGCTGATAAACTTGTTGTTGGCGGAGCAGGGTTAGAAGGAAAGGCCCAAGCATTAGGCGCATTCAAAACAAAAGACGCTAATACAAAGGGTTCCATCGGTTGGAATAGCGTCACTTCCACAGATGTATATCGACCGCAAGAAAAAAATTTTGAACAAGAAGAAAACCGAAGATGCGTTGATCCTTCGATACAAATTTATAACGATGGACAAGTAGGTTACGTCCCATCTTATCCCTACGCTCCCGTGCAATTGCAAGAATCGAATACTGAACAATATGACCTGATCAACGAAAATGAATTCCAAAAAGTCACGGACAATCCATTGTCGACCTTCTCAATCGACGTGGATACGGCTTCATATTCCAATGTCCGCCGTTTACTAACCAATAATCAATTCCCGCCGCGCGATGCCGTGCGCATCGAAGAAATGATCAATTACTTCAAATACAATTATCCGCAGCCGGGCTGGAACCAACCCTTCTCCATTAATATGGAACACGGCGTTTGCCCATGGAACACGGCTCACCAATTGGTTTTGATCGGTTTGCAAGGCAAACAATTGACCGAACGGCAAACACCGCCTAGCAATTTGGTCTTTCTCATCGACGTGTCCGGTTCGATGAACGACGCCAACAAATTACCGCTCCTTAAAGAATCGCTCAAAATGATGATCGCACAATTACGTCCGGAAGAACGGATTTCTATGGTCGTTTATGCGGGTAGTGCCGGACTGGTTCTCGATTCCACTCCCGGTTCTAACAAAGGACTGATTATGTCCGCCATCGATAACTTGCAGGCCGGCGGTTCGACGGCAGGCGGACAAGGAATTCAATTGGCGTATACGATTGCGAAAAAGAATTTCATCCGCAATGGTAACAATCGTGTCATCTTGGCCACTGACGGAGATTTTAACGTCGGAGTGTCTAGCGATTCCGAACTCGTACAGATCATCGAAGACGAACGCAAAAGCGGGATCTTCTTAACGGTGCTCGGATTAGGAACCGGTAATTTGCAAGACGGCAAAATGGAAAAATTGGCCGACAAAGGTAATGGAAATTATTTCTACATCGATTCGCTCGCGGAAGGCAAGAAGGTCCTCGTCGATGAATTAGGGTCCACCTTGATCGCAATTGCCAAAGACGTTAAAATCCAAATCGAATTCAATCCGAAAGCAGTCAAAGCGTATCGTTTGATCGGTTATGAAAACCGCAAATTAGCCAAAGAAGATTTCAATGACGACACCAAGGATGCAGGGGAGTTAGGCGCCGGGCACACCGTGACCGCGCTGTATGAAATCGTTCCCGCCGGTTCTTGGGAAGCTACAGCTGGAAATGTTGATCCCCTCAAATACCAGAAACAAACCAACAAATCTCATTTTGCCAGCAACACTGAAATGATGACGGTCAAGCTCCGTTACAAAGAACCAAAATCTGAAACTAGTCAATTAATTACACGAATTTTTAAAACTCCGAGCAAAACGTTTGGGCAAACATGGTTTGGGGCGAGTGACAATTTACAATTCGCGTCGGCGGTCGCGGAATTCGGCATGCTGTTACGCGATTCGAAATTCAGCGCGAATTCTTCTTATCAATCCGTCATTCAACGCGCCCAAAACAGCGCCTATAAGGATCAGAACGGACACAAAAATGAA